>JACCDW010505233.1_pt1 | contig 14123 bp, 33 predicted proteins | sample 7449781 | NCBI WGS metagenome assembly JACCDW01 (sample SAMN15323449, study PRJNA562643) | freshwater metagenome | isolation source: river surface water | place: USA:Blue River Watershed | collected 2017-08-18 | reverse complement strand
GGTATCTGTTCGAACAAGGCTCGATTGGCGGGCGGATCCCAGGCAGCATCTCTACGATCACGCACAGCGCAGCCCTGTGCTAGTAGGATACTAGCGGCTAGCAATGCTGCGGATAATGTCCTTGACATCATCTGTGATCTCCTCGTGTTGATCAAATACAGCAGCGATCATCAGTGTGTGTACTGTAACAGCATCCTGCTTGTATGCTGGGGGCATGTTACGGATAAGTCGCTCTACATCCTCTTGGCTTTCGCATGACCAGATCATGTCCGCGATCTGATACTGTTGCTTGGTGAGTCCTTCTAGTGTAATACTCATTTAGTGTCCTCTTGTCGCAGTTGCTCTCTCAGCATCTGTGCTTCACCCATGGCATCAAATGCTCGCTGTTCTGATTGATAGTGCTCATAGTGCATGGCGCCCACGCACACTAAGACTATGAGCACAGCCCAGGCTATGACCTTACGCATACTCGTAGAACACCACTGAGGGATCAATGCTCTTCAACTCCTGTGCTGAGCGTGTGAGTTGGCGATACTTGGCCTGCACCTGTTGGCGGTTCAACTCACCGTCGCAGGTTAGATTCTCGGGTGAAAGGTCTGAGTCGATCATGCCTGCGATCTTCTGTCGATCTTCTGCGTTGAGCAGGCTCAAGGGTGCTGTGCCAAACAGGCTGTTCCATCTGTTCTTCTGCTCTACATACTGCTCTAGTGTCTGTGTGTTCATCATCGCTCCTTAGTTGATATCAGTATTATATTACAGTTCTACCGTTTCGTCAACCACTACTAGATCCAAGATGCGAGCCTGTTCTTCTAGGTCTGTGACACCCTGGAATGCTCCACGGAATGATTGGTACTCGCCCAAGAAGTCTAAGACCTGTTCCTTGGTCCAATCATCGGGAACATCGATCTCCTGGCGCAGTACGGTGGTTACCATTATGGTCTTCATCATCGCTCCTTAGTGTAAGTGTGTATAATATGGTCTTTTGGCTTAGTTGTCAACCAAAATGTCGGATCAACCCTGTACAGCATAGGGTTATGGCCACAGCGTTAATAGTCATCTGCGGGTAGTTCTTTACCCGCACTGTCCACGTGAAAAAGCAGATGGCTCCTAACAGTCCGAACAGTTGGACTAGAACTATGTGCTGAGGGAATACATTCATCACAGCGTACATGGCCAGGATGAATGCTGTTCCTGCCCATTGGATTGTGTCGTTTAGTGTTTTCATGTGTGTAGTATACTACACTGAATCCAAAATGTCAACCGTTTTTTTCCAGGGCTGCTGCGATCAATTCCCCGCCCTGATCTCTGCTGCAGATCACTCGGGTGCCCTTAGGGATTCGGCGCAGGATCTCATCGCGCAGTTGTTCTGCTGTAGATCCCTGGCCCACGAAGCCATCGTCCTTGACTGTGTAGGCATACAGGCACTCACCGTGCTGCTCGATCTTGATCTCTATGACTGAGGCTTCGGGTTCGGGCTGTGCCTGCTTCATGGAGTTGTTGAGATCTCTCAACTGCTGATCTGTGATGCCCAGGCGCTGTAGGATCCTGGTAAAGGTCTTGATGGCTGACCAGTTGCCCATGATCCAACCAAGGAAGAATACCACAGTGGTTAAAAATATCAGTTCCATGCTAGTATTTACTGTTCACGCATCATCAGAGTGGCTACCCACATCAGCAGCAGTCCTAGGCCGCTGACTGCTAGGCTCTGTAGCAGTTCAACATCAGTGATTGAGTTCTCTACACCGCCCACGCCCAGCATTGTGAGCAGGATGCCCATGATTACGAAGAAGAATGTTCGTGTATCGGATTTAGTCATTTTGCGCTCCTTGTTGTCCAGTGTATGTGTATATTGTACATCCAAACTGCTCAGTTGTCAACCGATTTTCGTGTAACTGGCACGGAAGTAGCAGTCAGGATCGCCCGGATCTCTGTTGTATTCTTCGCAGAATCTGAGGGCTTCGTGCTCGTTATCAAAGTACTTCTCGCCCATGGGCCGCTGACCCCAACCACGCTCATATTCAGTCATCGTTACTTTATAGAGCGGACCATTTAGTTTGACTTCTGCCATTTTGGGCTCCTTTCTTGCTTTGTAAGTTTATTATAACCCCAAACTGTCCAAAAGTCAAGTCAATAATCTGCTGTAACCCTGTCCTGTGTAGGGTCATACTTAACGAACAGTTTAGTAGTGGTCTGCTCGCCAAAGTCATCGTAGTCCACGCGATAGCAAAACTCTCCACCGTTGGTCATGCCCAGGAAGCGGGCTTCATTGACAGAATCCTGTGTGTATCCGCTGTTTCTCACAATCCGTGTCAGTGCCTCGGGAGTGTAGGAGATCAGTTCTTTGAGTTTGTCTGCTGTGATCATTGCTGTCCTTAGGGAAGTTTGTAAAGGATGCCCTGCGGGGTAACTGTCTTAGTAATGCCGCGTTGTGCCCAATCTGCTTCTATCTCGCGCAAGGACTTGGAGTCCTTGATCATGGGCTTGTCTACCTTAACTGAGACACTGCGCTTGCGATACGCTTCGTAGATGCGTCCTGTGTAGCAGAGCCCCAACACCAGCATCATGCGCTCTACCTGTAGTTGTGTCTCAGGGCTGTAATGGCTCTTGGCAGCGATGTTGCGCATACGAGCATCTTGATAGGCCCACCATTTGTTTGAGGCTTCTGGTACGTCTTTTTCTGTTACCTGCATTTCACGCTCCTTTTATCTAACTATGACTCTAGTATAGCAAACTCTATCCAATCTGTCAACCATTATTTTCGTTGTATTTTTGCAACAAAAAAACCCACTGTACACATGTACAGTGGGCTCAAGACAGCCGTTCCGGGAGCGAATCGGATTAGGCTGTAACCTTCTCAACGGGTGCTTTCACAGCAGCCGGGGTCTTCAGAGAGACCTTATTCTTCTTAGCGAGGTCTTGGATAGCCTCGAGCACTTCGGGACGACCACGAGCGTAGTCAGTCTCGAATAGATACTGAGCGATCTCAGCCTTGGTCATTTCACGTGGCAGATCGATCAGATCGATGTTGGTGTGACCGTTCTTGGTCAAGATCTTGGTGCGCAACATATCATTTGCGAAACGGATCTTAGTCTCGCCCTTGTCAGTGGAAACACCAGTTACAGCAAAACGTTTATCAGTAGCCATTTTTAAATACCTCTTTCAGTGTGTGTGTTAAAATATACCAACTTTGGTATGCTATTATATTAGCATCCCGGATTCGAAACTGCAACCATTCATTTGTCCAAAATAGGCAACACTTGAATGGTTATAGCCTCACTCTCGTCCAAAGCCGAAGCGAATTCTTCGTCAAAGACGAGATCTTGCATGGACAGATCGATCAGTTGCTCGACTCTGCCCAAATCAGGTTGGCCGGCGCCGTGGCACTCGACCGTGAACATGAACTTGTAGGTTCTCATGATGTTTTCAACTCCAACTTATCGGCACCTTCTTTGGTCCAGCGATAGAGTTCTTCATCCATACGGCATTCTTCCTCGTATTCAGCCTGTGACTCAGAGATAGCAAAGAACTCGTCCAACTCTTGTGGCAGTGTGTCCTTGGCACCCTGGCTGTCACCCCATTCTTGATAGCAGTCATCCGAGCCGTTATCATAGACACCAGCGAAGCACATGCCTGATTCATAGTAGTAGGCACGCACCGTATAGCCCTGCTCAACCAACTCCTCATAGACTCCTATGGGAGGAGCCCAGGCTGAATCAAAGGAAGCAGTCATCAACTTACCATCTGGATGCACATCGGCATCAGCACCGTTGCCATCTACATCCCACTTGGTTCCCCAACGCGATGTGCAGAAGTCATACCAGGATTGATAACCAGTTGCTTTCACAGCGGCCTCACGAGCGGCATCGGCTGCGGCCTGTTTGTCCGGATCACCGTAATTAGTTGTGGTCTCTGGATTCTTCAGGATCTCAGGCACTGGAATTACATGATCACAGAACTCACCGCGGTTGAATGCTTCCGCAAGTGCTTTGATTTTAGCAGGATCTTCGTGGCCTACTTCCACAAAATTGTTGCACCAATTAGGCATATGTCGCTCCTTTCACAGTATCATTAGTATAGCATCACTGGCTCAAAATGTCAACCAATTTCTGATTCTGCAGATCCTGATATTTGCGTTCGATTTTAGCATCGATCTCGCCGATCAAGTTCTGCTCGATCTCTGTGGCATTTTTACAACAGATCTGTTCTATGGTCCTTAGAACCTTACGCTGTGTCATAGCAGTCATCTGGGGATCTTCCAAGGCTTCTACGGCACGGCGAATGTATTCAAACTCTTGTGGTGTCATACCAGTTCCTTAACATGTTTGCAATCTCCACGGAATGTGTATCCCGGGCAGGTACAGGTCTTTTCCTCTACATTAACGAAGTAGGAGTTACCCTTAGAACCTTTGACTTCTACAACCATTGGCTCTTTCTTCTCGTCGAGTTCTGCGAAGGGGTTCGGATCCAACTTGACGAACTTCCTGCCCCTACGGTCGATCTTGAGTTTACCTGAGCCACGGATGATCTCACCTGTGCCCCAAGGCCTGTAGGCAACCACTCGATCGCCGTCGAGTAGGTAGTCGTGATTGGGTTGCTTATAACTGACACCCGTCCAAACAGTGACTTCACGCACGGCCTCCATTAACGCCAATCCTTCTTATCGCCAAAACGCTCGTTCTCTTCGTAGCCAGCCAAGTATTCGGCCCGCTCCTCAGCAGTCAGTTGCTCAACGCGGGGACCGGAATCACCACCGACCCCACCATAGTGCGGACTGCGCGGACGACCGTAGTAACTATCGGCACTGCCACGATCATGCAGGCAACCATGTGTGCCACGCACAAACTGCCAACCCTTTAGGGCTCCTACAACACGCTCTTTTTCTGTTTGCATTTCACGCTCCTTAACTATCACTATACCTATAGTATAGCACCTCTAACCCAAAATGTCAACCATTTTTAGTGTTGCAAAAACGCCACAGATCAAATTCTGCTCCACGCAGTCCCAGAAGGATTCCCTCGAAGTCTCTATAGGTACAGCAGCCTACGACATTTGGATAGCCGCTATAACCATAGTACTGCCGGTCCCGAGTCGCCCTGGTAACAGCAGCCTTGGCAGGGCCGGGCTTCCGGTAGTACTTTACCATCCGCCCTTGATCGTCGTAGGTCACCCAACCCATCAAGCCACCTCGCGATAGACTTTGTAACCGTAGATGTTGAGTTTGCGGATGGCACCCTGAATCTCATCGTAGGTTTTGTCTAGGTCTTCCATGACCTTCTTGACTTCCTTGAGGTTGTCTGCGGTGCAGGTCTCTCCGGAATAGATATGGCGGCACTCGTAGTAACGATCGCCATCGTCCTCGACTAACTGGAATGTACCGAAGTGCTTGTAGATTTGAACTGGTGATGTTTTCATGTTTCGCTCCCTTTTGTGTTACTATGCCTCTATTATAAGGCATCCTTGCCAATCTGTCAACCAAAAACCCTTTAACAATCAGGGTCAAAGTCCATCCACTCAGTCAACTCATCGGGCTGACCATCGTAGTCACTGTCGTGATCGCCTTCTAGGACCTGCTGTACTTCCTCTACAGATATCTGCAGAGCGCGGCTGATGATCTTGATAGTCTCAGCATCCTCGCCAAAGTCATCACCCATATCGTGGGCCATGCTCATGATCTCTTGTTCGATGCTAGTGAAGTATCCCATCTTTCGCTCCTAAGTTTGTTGTCTCAGTATCGTTATTATAGGGCCTTTTGGGCCCTATGTCAACCAATTTAATCCAAACGTGAGCCAGCGTAGGCTTCGAAGCCGTACTTCTTGAACACCGCAGCAGCCGCAGCAGCGCCAGCCTCGAGGGTGTCCACGTTCTGGCAACCGAACTTTGAAGGATTCCACATCTGGAGTCCGCCGCTGTAGGCTGGACGGATATCGCAGGCTTTCAAGGCCTTGCCCAGTTTGGTGTTGCCTTTGATGCCATAGATGTTCACCCAGGCAAAGCCGCAGGCGAAACGATCTTGACCTCCCAGGACTTCACGGAAGTACTTCTCGGCCGCAGCATACGCAGCAGTCTGGGCTTCTTGGACGATTGCAGGGATCTGCTCGGGGGTTGCTGTTACAGTCATTTCACGCTCCTTTGTTGTCTAAGTGTCTCTATTGTACGACCTTTCAACCGATCTGTCAACCGAAAAGTTTGTTGTATTTTAGCCACAAAAAAGCCCTGGGCGATCCTACGTAGAATCAGCGCCAGGGCAAGGGGAGCGAACCTATCGCTTAGGCTTACGGATCATGTCTGCTTCTTTACGCAGTAATGCCGCCTTACGGTACATATCGTCGGCGCTGGAACTCAGGCTATCTGCCCTAGCAACCGCTAACTTCTCGCCGCCGAACTCTCTTGTGATATAATATTCTACTAAACGATTGCGGATCATTGTAGGTAGATCGCAACCGAAGTCTTCGGGTACAATGAAACGGACAGGGCAACGACCCCAACCACCGTATTCAAGGAACTCTGCGTAATAACGTCTGTGGTCCTTGTTCAAAGGATCAAATGCCACTAAAGGTCTTGCAAGGAATTCTAGTCTGCTCATTTCAACTATTTAGTGTATCATACGGGCTGTATGATACTTCTTCTCCTTGGTTCTGTTCCTTGACCTCGACCCAGTTGCCTTCGTCGTCTAGATCGTAGTAGAAATCCTCATCTACGCAGTTGCCGTCCTCGTCATAGAACGGATCTTCGTTGATCTTATGGAATGTCATTTAACGGTCTCCTTCATGACCTCTTGAGTTTTACCAACGGCCTTGTCCACGGCACTTGCAACACCCGAAACACCAACAGTTGCCACGAACATACCAGCGATGAATGCTAAAAGAATTTTCATGATGTTATCCTATAAAGATCCAATAAGAACCTACGGCAATTGCGTAAAGTGCAAAAGCGTAGCCCAGTTGTTTTAAATCATCAAACAGCCAATCCATCTCAACGCTCCTTTCTTACTATGCCTATAGTATAACACCAATCTATCCGTTTGTCAACCTCTATATAGCAGCGGGGTCTGTGGCATTTACGCCACGACCCCTGGCACTTCAGCCCCGCAGGGCTACATCCTTCTCATAGATCACAGTCTGACCAAAGGGTGCTTCTGCACTCGTATTACCCTTGACCACAAACAGGGTATCGCAGTAGTCCTCGTCACCCCAACTACCACATGGGTAGCCGTCTGTGAACATAATGAACTTCTTGGGCTGGATGTCGTTCTCTTTCATCCACTCAAAGTTTACTTCGAAGGATGTACCGCCACCGCCCTGAGGTTCGTATGTAAGGAAGTCGTCTGCGTTGTCGTGTGTGATCACAACAGGGTTATAAACGTCTGTGTCAAATGTCCACAGGTGCACCTTGAAGTCTGTGTATTGATCAAAGATACCTTTGACTTCTGACAGGAATACCTTAGCATCATCGTCACCGATAGAGCCTGACATATCAATGCTGACAGCCACATCAATAGTTTCGTCATTCTTCTGACCGGGCAGGATAAACACACCGCTCTTACGGTTAGGACGGCTAAAGGTATAGTCGCTCTTGATGAGGCTTTGGATGTTCATACGCAGAACTTCACGCCAGTTCATCTTAGGCTCAGTCAAGTCTTTGATCAAACGCTGGATAGCCGCAGGAGTCTTGCCTGCACCAGCGGCCGCGGCACTTTGGATCATTGCTTCTTTAATCTCGTCCTTGATCTTCTGCAGATCCTCTTTGGAGATCTTAGGCTTGCCGTTGCCATCTTTGTCGTCACCAGGACCGCCTTCTTCAAGGTGCTCGTCCAGTGCTTCGCCCAGTTGCTTCAGCAGTTGATCCATAGGAATCTTCTCTGCCTTTTCGTAGAGTTCGTCGTAGATCTCTTCCCAGGCCATGCCACGGTACTTTGCGTCGTAGCAGATCTTTACTTCGGTGATCTTCTCACCTACACGCTCATCTACTAGGATCTGGTTGACAGCGAAGTCCTGTGCGATGTTAGACAGTTGTGCATCGCGTGAACCTTTGCGACCGAAGTGGTCTAGAACGCAGTGAAGCACCTCGTGACCGAACAAGAACTCCAGTTTCTTCTCTGAGAGTTTTTCGATGAACTTGGTGTTGTAGTAGAAGTCGCGGCCGTTAGTCGCCGCAGTAGGGCACCACTCGTCTGCTTTGATAAGACGCATACGAGTTGCCATGTTGCCGAAGAAGGGCGCCTTAAGAAGCAGGCCCACTCGGGCAGTTGTTAGTTTATCAACAATAGGATCTGACATTGTTCGCTCTCCTTAGTATTTGTATATTATAGCACCGGATCGCCAATCTGTCAACCCCTGCTTTGTTGTGTATTTACAACAGCCCCGGCACTCCAATAGGGTGGGCTAGGACCCTGGGTGAGCCCTAGCCCGGCAATGGAAGGGGTCTAGTTCTCCATTGCTTTCAACACATACTTGCCGAACCGCTTGTGGAACTCATCGAAGGATTCCATCTTGGAAGCATCCAAGGGCAAGTTGTAGTTAGTGAGAGCAGTCTTCGCACCCATGACCACAATCTCTGTAGAGAAATTGTCCATCATGTAGCGGAAGAAGCGATCAGCCATTTTGTCCCAATCTTTGGTCTTCTTGTCTGCACGATCCTTGAGTTCGTAGCAGAGCGAAGTAGTCAAAGAATACATGGCACTCACTTCTTTGATCTGAAGGTCCTTGACCTTGCCATCGAGGATGTCCTCAGGCTTAGGCAATTTGCTAGAGATCTTACGGTGAGCCATGAACTTAACACCCAAGCCGTCACCGATAGCACCTGCGATCAAGTTGTGCAGGGTTTCGTTGTCAACATCGTCATCGTTGAGCAAATCGCTAACGAAAGTCCACGAACGAGGAGTTGCAAACGCCTTTGAAGGGCTCTTAGGATCAAAGTCGTAGAGGTCCTGCTTGGCGAAACTCACATAGCCTACAACATCCGGATGGATCTTGTTAGCGGTAGCCCACTCTTGGTAGTCGTCAAAGTCTACCTTGGCTTCCAAGTGAATGAAGCGGTTAGCCAACGGGCTGGGCATACGGAACGTCACACCCTTATCGCCATCACGGTTACCAGCGGCAACGATGTCAACACCCTTAGGCAGTTCGTAGGTACCAACACGACGGTTCAGCACCAACTGATAGGCCGCGGCCTGAACACCCGGAGGAGCAGAGTTCAACTCGTCCAAGAAGATGATAGCAGTAGACTCTGGGTCTGTAGGCAGTTCTGCTGGAGGTGCCCAGACCATCTTGCCCTGATCGGCATTGTAATAAGGAATACCCTTAATGTCGGTAGGTTCCCAAAGTGCTAGGCGCACATCTACCACTTGACGACCGGCATCCTCACCGATCTGCTTGACGATATCGGATTTGCCGATACCTGGAGGACCCCAGAGGAACACGGGGCGACGAACCTGGATTGCCTTACGGATGGCTCGCTTCGCTGCCTTTGGACCCATCTGGCGGATAGAAACATCTGAACTCATTGCTAGACCCTTTCAAAAAAACTATTAATCAATGTCCCAGTATCAATAGTATAACACCACTGGCTGTTTGTGTCAACCACTAATTTTCACAAAATTCAACTGTGTTGTTTTATCGCCACGAACATTCTTGATCTTACCCTTGATGCGTAAGTTAGTGCCCACTGACAATTCCTTGCTGAACCAGAAGTCTACAAAACTCTCGCCCATGCGACCCTGGATGCGATACTTGTTATAGTTCTGATTGTATCTGCAAGACATCACAGCGATCTCCCCGGAGATCTGATCACCTACAGCGCCAACTAGTTGCTCGGAAGAGTAGATCTCCCGCTTGAGTTCTGTACGCTGTTGATCACGGCTGGCCACAGAGGGCAAGCAGGATACCACAGCGAAATCGTACATATCACGACCCGTGAATGTATCCTTGGCCGCGATACGCATAGCGGTCTGTTGGAACTCGTTGAGTTGGCCTGCGATGGCCAATAGGGTGTAACCTTTGAAGTGATCCCGAGCCTTGCGACCCGCAGCATAGTCGGCCTCGGTGACTTCTACGAAATCGTTAGTACGCAGCCATTCTTTGACTAGGGTCTTGTTGGCGCGATATGCGAGATAAGGAGGAACAGCATTCTGCATCCACTGATCCTCTTTGAAATAGTTCCCATTGATACGCTGCGCAGCAGCAGCACAGGCCCAAACTTGATCAGCAGTAAATTCCATAGTTCGCTCCGTTTCCTTACTATGTCTCTATTATATAGCCAGTCGCCCAATCTGTCAACCTCTTTTGGAGAGTGCCGGCCAAAGAAAAAGGGTGTTGTTTTTACACAACACCCCTCAAAGTACCGCCCCGGGAGCGAATCGGATTGGTTCTTTGAAACCTAAATTAGGCTACAGAAAGACCCATGCTCTTTGCAAGGTAGCCAAGAGCAACGATTTCACGGCTAGGATTGCCCATCTCGTACTCGGTAACGGTCACGCCGTTGCCTGCTGTACGGCTCTTGCTGTAAACAGCATAACCGTTCTGACGGATGCGGCTTGCTTCAGCGGCTAGGTTCTTTACACCGAAACGCTTTTCTGCTTGGCTAGCAGTCAACTTCTCGCCACTACGGAGAGCAGTAAAAATCTTGAACGTCTTGGATTCCTTAGAGAAAGTATATTTCATGTCTGTGTTTTCCTTTAGTTAGTGTGGCTGAACTTCATCAGCGTCTTAGTAATATACACTAGCCGTAACACAAATGCAACGGCTAATCTTACCAAATTACCCTTTCTTTACTCGAACTGTAGGACCAAATACAGATCCCAGGATCAATGCAGCCAACCAGGTATACATATTATACTCAATGGCCGCGATAGGGAACAGCGTATTGATGGCCCAAATGATCAACAGCGGACCTGCTATGATCAGAGCGATCACGGCCACTACGATTCCCAAAATTACAAATGTGTTATTCATCTTCAGTCTCCTCGGCTTTGGCTAGTTCGGCTTCGAAAGCCTTGATCTTCTTCTTGCCGGACAGCCCTGTGCCTTTAGCATAGACTCGCCACACATGATCAGCACAATATGATTTACCAGGATACAAGGGCTTCTGGCCGCAATAGTGGATTGGACCTTTCATAGGGTCCTGCTCCGGACCAATCCACTGGCACCCTAGCGCCTGTACAATAGCCAAATCTGTAACGTCGTTATGCATTAGCCCCTCCGCATACAAGTGACTTCAGCCATAGCCTTCCAGTTAGTAGGAAAACTCTTACGCAGATCTGCTACTTTGAGCACAGTACGCAGGCTCAGTTCGCGCATCTCTGAACGGCGATCTACGATAAAGTCCACGACCTCGTCGCGAGTAACGTCTTCAAACTCGTAACTGTTCAACATGCCGTCAGTGACGATCTGTTTAATACGCAGGACCTTTTCACGGTCTGTGTCCATTTTAAGATCAATGTAGTGACAGCGTGACTCTAGAGCGGCAAGGTGCTCTTGCAGTTTCTTAGAACGCACATTCTCAAACTTCAAGTTAGTGATAAAGATAGCACCACCCTTGAACTCAAAACGGTCTGGAATGCCCTCTGAACGCAGGATACGGCTGTCAGTGTTCCACGAGATAGTACGCTTCTTGGAACTGTCTAGAGCCGCTTTCAAAATGTTCAGCGAGATGTCATCAAGCAGAATGGAGTCACAGTCGTCAAACACTAGAACATTCTTAGCGTCTGAGAACTTGTAGAGTTTGCTATACAGACCAATGGCACTCATAGCACCCTTGACAATCTCGTATTTGGGCTTGCGTTGACCCATAACGTCAAAGAGGTCGTCTCGCGACAGTACTTCTTCTACACCAAACGACTTGCCTACACCCGGAGGGCCCGTGACGATCATAGCACGGACATCGCCTGCTTTGACTGCTTTAGTCATTTCGCGCAGTACTTCAAAACGCTGACGAGTGCGCTCGATGATCTGTTCGTCTGTTTCAGCGGCGACCGCAGAGTCCGGCACTTTGATCTGCTCGAAACTCACAGCCTTACCGTCTTTGACTTTGGGTTCTGCTTTGAGAGCCAGCAACATATTCTCCTTTGAAGGCACACCGGATGTTGAATAAGCACCTTGACGGCACTTGACACGGATACTACGCTCAGGGAAGCCGGGCTGGCTGGAACCGTCTACAGTGACGTAGCCTTCGCCGTCCTTGCCTACTTTGTAGTCTTCTACTAGTGTGAACGTCATACCGCCCACGTTAACAGGGTTGCCACGGATGTTGTAATAACCCTCTGTGAATGTAATCTGCATTGTATCGCTCCAATGTTGTTTAACTAAGCCTCTATTATATTACAGATAGGGGCTGTTGTCAACCCCTATGAGTAATAACCCTTAGTCCTCTAGGGCTTTTGCTTCAACTAGTGCTTGTTCCAGGGTACCGTCAAAGTCCCCGTAGAACTCCACGTACCATTTGCCGTCCAAACGATAGCAGTAGTTGTATTCTTCGAAGTTAGCGTCTCTGCGGTACTCTGCGTAGTTTTTGAACACGGTGCAGTCGACGTCTGTCTCGCCACGATCACGACCATAGGCCACGCACCAATTCTCACGTGGATCATTCTCGGCATAGCGAGCGTCGAAGTCATGTGCTTGGCCGATCTCAGGACGCAGGCTCGAGATACTGCCCAAGAGCATGAGTGCATAGATCTTGGCACGATCTTGATAGTGTTCTTGCAAGAGGTTGCCGTTGTGCTCTAGATAGCCGTCCCAGTGGCAGTAGATCTGCATGATCTCACCGTTGGGCTGTTCCATTGCAATAGTGCTTCGAGTCGCCATGTTCGCTCCTAAGTTGTTAAGTCCGTAGTATAACACGGGCCTAAGCCCGTGTCAACCAATTTGTTAAATACCCTGGAACTCTGTAAGGGCTTTCTGTGCGTCTGCGTCCAGCATACAGGCGTCCATGGCCTTTTGCTTTTCTGCTTCCACAGTCTTGCGATATGCTTCCAGTGCTTCTACCTTGGCTTCCATAGCAGGCCACACTACATCTTGCGGGTTGAGGTAAGGGCCCGTGTAGTCCACTTTGTCCTCTTTGAGAGTGATCTCTCCGGAGCGGATGCCTTCAAACACCATACCCCACGTGGGTTGCTGAGGACGGCCTGTGGGTCCAAACAGTTCTACGGCTTTAGTTTGGATCTTTTCACGTGCGATCTCGTTGAGACGACGTACGAAATACTCGCGTTGCGTTGCTTCCATTTTTCGCTCCTTGTGTGTGTTAAGTAAGTCTATATTATATGCTCTTACGAGCCCGTTGTCAACCTCAATTGGTGTGGCTGATCTGCCACACTGTGAAAGTGCTCGATAAAGATATGATGCTGATCTCCCGAGCGTTGTATGCAGCGATCAGCAGCAGTGTAGAGATCGCGCCACGTGGGCCCAGGGATGGTCTCGTAGACAGCGTCTTCACCCCAGTGATCCCTGTAGCAGATCTCTGCAGCATTCACGTAAGGATGAGGCTGGTTGAGATCCTCTACTTCATAGATGCTCCAGATCGATCGCAGACCTAACTCTTGTTGTACCGTAGAGTAGTGCTCCATCTTAGCATCGAATGCAGCATCGTCCTGGGCATAGGCATCACTCAGCCCCTGCTCGAATCCCTTGATCACTGAATGCAGCCTAGCAGCGAGATCTTCGTTGATCACCCCTGTGAGCCTCTCTTGTATGCTGCGCAACTCGCAGAGGGTGTTGTGTACGAGAGTAAAGTCTTGGCCTTTGATTGTGACTGTTTCCATTACATGCTCCAGTAGGTTTCAGAACTAGGATCGCAACTGAGTGGTGTGTTCACTGTTTGGGTAAACTCAGCACCAGACATCAAGTTGCGCTTGGTCACACGCTTTTCAATAAACATGTGAAAGTAGGCACTGTCCGCCATGGCCCACATGAACAGAGGATCATCCTCTGCAGCATTGCTGCCGGGGTAGTAGATGTGAGTCTTTAAGTACTCCTTGTGTGCTCGGGTGATCGCAGCCTGAGCAGCAGCACGAGTCTTGTAGCCTTTGACGATCACAGTAGTGTCTTTGTCGTATACGTACCACATAGTTCGCTCCTTGTTAACGTTACAAGCCTAATTATATACCCAAACCAAGGGCCTGTCAAGACCCTTAG
>JACCDW011231406.1_pt1 | contig 14124 bp, 5 predicted proteins | sample 7449781 | NCBI WGS metagenome assembly JACCDW01 (sample SAMN15323449, study PRJNA562643) | freshwater metagenome | isolation source: river surface water | place: USA:Blue River Watershed | collected 2017-08-18 | reverse complement strand
CCTAGAGTTGTTATCCGAGAGATTTCAGTGTCTCCAGATTTTGAAAGAAATGCATTCAGTGTTGGCATGACATTTTTTATCATTAATAAAACAGAACCAATAACAATACAATTTTACTTACAACGAGACAGATAAAGATGGCTGACCGTTTAAATGTTACTGAGTTAGATTTCGACTCAATAAAAACAAATCTAAAAGAATATCTTAGACAACAAACAGAATTTCAAGACTATGATTTTGAAGGTTCTGGTTTGAGTGTCTTGTTAGATATTCTTGCCTATAATACACATTATAATGCATATTATCTTAACATGGTGGCAAATGAATCTTTCATGGATTCATCTGTTCTCAGAAATTCTGTTGTTTCTCATGCAAAAAAAGTTGGTTATACTCCTCGCTCCGTTTCTACACCTAGAGCCGTTGTTAACGTTACAGTACAAACAAATAATTCAACTCCAGGTTCTTTGACAATACCTAAGGGTTATTCATTTTTATCTTCTCAAATAGACGGAAATGTTTACAGATTCGTAACTTTAGAAGCACACACAACAACGAAAACCGGAAATAATTTTATTTTTACAAATGTTCCAATATACGAAGGACAATTTGTTACATACTCATACACAAACAGTTATACAAATAATCCAAATCAACTATTTACAATACCTGATGCCAATGTTGATACTGATAAACTGAAGGTTAGTGTTCAACAATCATCTTCGAATAACCAAGTTATAGTTTACAACAAGGCTACAGAAGTTTTGAATCTTTCTTCAAGTTCTACAGTTTATTATTTGCAAGAAGGAAAAAATGGTAGATATGATGTTTATTTTGGTGATAATATCATTAGTAAAAAAATACCTGACGGTGGAATAGTTAATTTAGAATACTTGATAACTAATGGAGAAGTAGCAAATAAAGCAAACAATTTTTTGTCAACTTCTGCGATTGATGGATTTTCTACAATAACAATCAATTCAATTGCAGCGGCTGCCGGTGGAGCACCAAGAGAAAGTGTTGATGCGATTAAGTTTTCTGCGCCATTAAATTTATTATCACAAAACCGTGCTGTTACAAAAAATGATTATATAAAATTGATACAGCAAAAATATCCTTCATTTGAAGCTGTTAATGTTTGGGGTGGTGAAGAAAATGACCCACCAATTTATGGTAAAGTTTTTGTTTCAGCAAAACCAAAGTTAGGTTTTGAAGTAACAGATACCGAAAAAGAATTTGTTAAGAACACAATTTTAAAACCTATGAGTATCTTGACAGTTACTCCAGAAATAGTAGATATAGATTATAACTATTTAAAAATAAATTCGACAGTTTTTTACGAAAGAAATAAATCAAATCTTTCCGATTCAGAATTGAAAGCAGGTTTAAAAACAATCATTGAGAATTATTGTGCAACGAATTTAAATAAATTTAATTCATACTTTAAATATTCTGGTTTAGAAACGACAGTCGATAATTATAACTCAGCTATTGTTTCAAATGAAATTGAATTATTTGTGGCTAAAAAGTTTAGACCATCCTTAAATCAATCAGATAGCTATATCTTAGATTTTGGTTTCGAATTGAATCGAGGAACAACGAGCGATAATTTTTACTCATCACCAGACTTTACAGTTATTGATGAAGAAGGTGTTTCTCGGAAGTGTTTTTTTGAAGAAATTCCTTCTTCATTTACAGGGTTAGAATCCGTAACAATTACAAACCCCGGCTTTGGTTATACCTCAACACCAACTGTTACGATTGTGGGTGATGGAACGGGTGCGACAGCAAGAGCAGTTATTGTAAATGGAAAATTATCTAAGGTTGAAGTATTGACACCTGGTGTTGGTTACACTACTGCTGCAATTCAAATTACTGGTGGTGGCGGAAGTTTAGCCGCAGCGTCTGCGGTTTTGGAAGGCAGATACGGAAAGATTAGAATTTCATATTATAAAACGGATGAAATTAGTAGCCAGAGTACAAAAGTTGTTATCAACAAAAATAAGAATGAAGGTATCGTTGGTACAATTGATTATCTATTAGGTAAAATTACAATCAATAATTTTCAACCAACTTCAGTAAACAATTCTTTCGGTGATATTATGGTTCATATAAGACCAAAAATTAATATCATTCAATCTAAATTAAATAAAATGCTTGTCTTGGATGTGGAAGACCCAACAAGTATAACTATTAAAACAGTTATTATCTGATGGAAAACGTTCTATTATCAAGTATAGTTTCAAATCAATTACCTGATTTTGTCAGAAGTGATTACCCAAAGTTCGTCACTTTTCTGGAAAAATATTATGAGTGGTTGGAACAAATTAATCGAGTTTCATATGGTCTGAATGCTTTAAAGAATTCGTATGATATTGATTACTCAGATAGTTATTATCTGGAATTATTGAAAAAAGATTTACTGCCTTATTTTCCATCACAAATTCAGGCTGATAAGAGATTATTTTTAAAGTTAGCAACAAATCTTTATAAAGCAAAGGGAACTGAGAATTCAGTCAAGTTTCTTTTCCGTGGTTTATACAATGATGATATAGAAATATATTTACCGAAAGAAGATATATTAAAAGCTTCGGATGGTAAATGGACATTACCACTTGCATTACGTATTGATACTGACGACAACAATATTTTTAATATTGCAAAAACTCTTATAACTGGACAAACATCAAAGGCAACTGCCGTTGTAGAAAAAGTTATTCGTTCAGTTGACAGACAATTAGGTATTTCTTATATCGAAGCTTACGTTTCAAATGTTGATAGATTGTTTGAAACGGGTGAAACCCTATCATCAACTTATGTTGATTCATCAACCGGTTTGGAAGTAACTGTTACTGGTCGTTTGATTGGTTCTCTTTCAGAAATAAAAATTGTACCAACGGCTAGAGGTCTTTTCTATAATGGTTACGACCCAGACAATAATTATGATGGAGACCCAGTAAGTATTGTTGGTGGTTTGAATCCGACTGCAAATAATCCTATTGGTGCTGTTGCTTATGTTGGAGAAACGACAAAAGGCGGTATTACAGATATTTTGGTCGTTAAAACTGGTTTTGGTTTTAGAGACCCATTGTCTTTCAATAATTCTTCAATTGTAGATTTTAAAGGTGGTTTTGAAAACGCACCTTTTGGTTCTGAAGCTAAAGCAAATATTGCTCTTGTTGACACTGCAAATTCAAGAACAATTAATGTTTCAAATATGTCAGTATCTACATTGGATGGATTATTTGAAAATATTTCAGTTATAGAAGCAAACACAATCAGTTCAATATCCACATATCAACCTTTTAGTGTTTATCCAATATCATTTATTTTGGTTGAGGGTTCAGGTGGTGGTTACAGAAATAAACCTACCGTAGAAACATATAGCTTTTATAATGAAGATTTACCTGATAGTTTAATTGCATCTTCTTTGACAATAGCAAAAGGCACAAATAAAATATCTTCTGCTTTAGTAAATTTTACTACTTCTTTGGAAATAGGAAACTATGTTCGTTTGTTTGTAAATAACAAATACGAAGAAGTCAAAGAAATAACATATGTTGATGCAAACAATGTTTATTTTGCAGACACCTTTCCGAATGACATATCAAATGTAAGTCTTTTCAAGATAAACAGAAATGATTTGTATAAAATCGGTTCAATTGGTAGAATAAACATCAACAATGGTGGTGATGGATATTCAAACGGAGACATATTAATATTCACCGGTGGTTCTGGATATGGTGCGAATGGATATGTTAATGTGGGTGTAGGTGGTGTAATCACAACTGTTACAATTAATAATCATTCTTCAAACGCTTTTGTTATTGGTGGTGAGGGTTATGAGGCAAACAGTTTACCCACAATTACCGTACAATCGGCAGCGGGTGCTAACGCTAATTTAACTGTCTCTGAAATAGCTGGAGATGGAGAACAATACGCTCTAACAACTTCAAGAATCGGTGCTATAACTTCGATAAGAGTAACTAGTTATGGTTATGATTATGTTTCCGCACCTATAGTTTCGTTAAGAAATGCCGATTTAGTAACAACAGCAATTACAGAAGGACAATTATTTGTTTCTAATACTGCCGTTTATCAAGGCACCTCAAATACAAACTTCACATTTAAAGCTTTTGTTGACAGCTATAATGATGAGACAGGATTATTGAGAGTTTATGATTATAAAGGAACCTTAGATGTTACGAAGTTGCTAAAATCTGATAACACCACTACAACCAATGCAATTACTGCAACAGTTACATCGTCAATATTTTACGGTGATGGAAATGCAAAAGCAAATGCTAAATTTGAAAATGGACTTATTCGTTATCCCGGAATTTATTTGAACACTGATGGACACGTAAGCTCTGATAAAAAATTGCAAGATGGTGAAAAGTATCATAACTTCTCTTATGTTATCAAATCACAAACAGATTATGCTAAGTTTAAAACCGCTTTAAATGATATCGTTCATCCTGTAGGAACAAAAACTTTTGTGGTTAGAACGGACAATAATTCAGAGAATATAATAATTGCAAACAATTCTTACTTCATAAGTATAATTGATTTGGCTGATACCTTTAACATCGCTTACAATTCCAACACAATTATATCAACAAATGCTAGTGCTAATTTGATTTCGAGTATTAATGTTGGAGATACAATTTTACTGTCTAACGTTCATAAAAAATTACAAAATACAGTTAATGTTGTTTCTGGTTCAAATGTTATTTTTGGTGATGCAAATAGCGTTAACTTCATTAATGACTTGCAAGAAGGTGATACAATCTATCTTTCTACAGGAAATACAACAATAATTAAGACAGTCTCAAATTCTTCTTATGCAATATTAGATACTGTTATCAATGTGACTTCAACTTCCGCAACAGTTAATCTTGTTTACACTGAAGTTTCTACTGCCACCTCAGTTAACGCAAATACTATTATTACCAACACATCATTTAAAGCAAACGGCAATAATTTAAATGCTACCCTACAAAAAGTAAGATAAATAAAATTATGTCGGCACTCATAACAAAAAATTTCAAAATTCTATTGGCCAAACAAGTTTATAACTTGATGGAAATTGGAGCCAATTCTTATCTACCAGCAGATAGAAAATCTTATATTTACGCCTTTTTGGGTAAACAATTACCATGGAATTCTGGAACAGAAAATGCTGGAACACCTTCAGATAGCATAACTTCTTTTAACGATTATTTTAAAAGAGGAATTTACGCTAAACAAGTGTCTTTAGATAACTGCTCTCTTGTCGCTCCAAGAAACAATTGGACTTCCAACACAATTTACAACACATATGAAGCAAACACAAATTTTTATGTGTTAAATTCTAAAGACCAAGTTTTCAAATGTTTGTCTAATAACTATAGCGCATATTCGACGACTGAACCTGAACTAACACTTTCAACAACTTCTCTTGAAGAACCTTATGTCGAAACTGCTGATGGTTATAAGTGGAAATACATGATGACTTTAACTTCTCAGCAAAAACAAAAGTTTTTGACTTCTGAGTGGATGCCGGTTGTCTATAACAAATTTGTTCGTGCTTCTGCTGAACCTGGCTCAATTGATATTGTGACAGTGACAAATTTAGGCAACAATTATACTGATGGAACAACACAAGCGATTATAACTATTGAAGGTGATGGTTCTTCCGCTATTCTTAAAGCAAACGTTTTTGGTGGACAAGTACAAGATATTATTATTCAAAATAGGGGTAATTATTATACCTATGCAAATTTGACATTCACTGATGTGACTGGTGGAACAGGAACAGGTGCTGCTGCTACTGTTTCTATCGCACCACATGATGGTCATGGATACGACCCAGTTTATGAATTGGGTGCAAGCACAGTTATGTTTAATGTTGAATTTGACGGTGAAGAAGGTGGTGCAATACCAGTAGATAATGATTTTAGAGAAATTGTTCTTGTTCAAAATCCATATTTAAACGGTACAACAACTTTAGCCACTGCTAATGGCTATAGTCTATACACAAAAGTAAAAGTTTCGCCAGGTATTGGTGACTTTGATTCTGATGAAGTTGTTTATCAAGGACCAACATTTGCTGAAGCAACTTTTACTGCTGAAGTTATATCTTTTGACACAGTTGAAAATTTTCTCTATCTCAACAATGTCAGAGGAAATATAACTGGAAACCAAGCGATTAAAGGTTTCACTACAGGTTCTATTCGTGTTGTTAATAATGTTATAGAACCAACAATGGATTTGTATTCTGGAAAAATATTATACATAACCGACAAATTACCAATTACAAGAGATACTGACCAAACGGAAAGAATCCGTTTCATTCTGAGTTTCTAAGAGGAATAAATGACAACTCTATTCAATTACGACCCATACTACGATGATTTTGATGAAGATAAAAATTTCATGCGAGTTTTATTTCGTCCGGGTTATTCCGTTCAGGCAAGAGAATTAACACAATTACAAACTATTCTCTCAAATCAAATTGAAAAATTTGGTAACCACATTTTCAAAAGTGGTAGCCCAATCGTCGGTGGTAAAGTATCTCTAGACAGAAAAGCTAATTACATATTGTTGCAAACACAATATGGTGGTACTGATATTGATGCCACACAATTTTTAAATAAGACAATTGTTTCTTTCGGTAGCGGCAAAAATGTAAGGGCAAAAGTTATTGCAATTGACACTACAGACTCAACAACTCCTGCACTTATTATCAAATATTTGAGTGGTGATAAATTTGCTGAATCTGAAGATGTAAGAGTTTATGGTGAAGATATTTTCGCCACGTTGAGAGCAACAAACGCAACAGGAGGTTCATTTGTTGCAAGCATACAAGAAGGTGTTTATTACTTTAAAGGTCAATTTGTAAAAGTAGTTCCTCAATTCTTGTTGATTGAATTGTTCTATAGAATTGGTAATAGTTCTACTATAAATGCGAAACCATCTTTCAAAATTGGTATTGAATTTGACGAAAACATCGTGGATGAAGTTGATGATACTTCTTTATTGGACCCAGCACAAGGCTCTTTTAATTATCAAGCTCCTGGTGCAAACAGATTCAAAATCAATACAAACCTTTCAAAAAGAACAGTTGATTCATCTGACGTTTCAACTTTCTTTGAAATTATTCGACTAGTTGAAGATGAGGTAATTAAAGAAATTGATTATCCAATCTACAGCGAAATCGAAAAGACACTGGCTCGCAGAACTTACGATGAATCCGGTAATTATACCGTTGACCCATTTGTAATTTCACTTGAAGAAGGTGACACTGCAAACGGAAAGTTTAGTGTTGTTTTGGACCCAGGCAAGGCTTACGTTGGTGGTTATGAATTTCAAACAATTGCACCAACGACAATAAGTGTAGATAGAGCTAGAGAAGTTGCAAATGTAAACGATTATGATTTGTCAACAAACTATGAGTCTAGTGTAGTTTTAGCCAATGTTCGTGGCACTTTGGATATTTCGACATATCCACAACTAGATATTCACTGCGTACCTCATGCAAGCATTTCATTGACCACAGGACCTGCGTATAACTCTACAAAAATTGGAACCGTTTATACGCATATGATTCGTTATAACGATTCAACAAATTCTGCAAACGGCAATTCACACACGTTCACAACATATACTTTCGGTGCAAATAATACTCCTATAACTGGAACTTTAGGTGCTTCGGGTTCTTCAGCAACAACTATTGCCATACCTGCTGCATTCAATGCATCTTTACCTGTAAATTCGTATGCAAATATGTATTTTAGAATCACTGATGCTGGTGGTTCTGGAATTTCTCCAATTTTGATTACAAGTTCAAATACAGCAACATTGAATTTACAATCCTCATTGCCTTTTATTCCTTCATCGAATACATTCAGTATTGAATCAGATTTCACTGCTGCTGAGTCTCTTGTTGCAAATGGTGGATTATACATTGCATTTGCTGGTAACATTGACGGTGATTCTAAATCAACTACAACAGGATTTGCATCTATTAATGAGCCTGCAAGAGCTTCATTGATATTCAATCCATCACAAACAGCAATCAAAGCAAATACAATTTCAAATATGGATTTTTATGCCAGAAAGAAATATTCTGGCACAACTTCCGGTGGTAAATTTACCGTAACCGCATCTGGAACGGATACTTTTGCATTTTCAAGTGGCTCAGGCACAATTTCGGATGCTCTTTTACAAGATAATATTATTTGCTTTGTACGTTCTGATAGTGCAAGTAATGTTCAATTCGGTGTTACTCCGAATACAGTTATTGCACTTTCAAATAACAACTTTACAGTAACTTCAGTTTCAACTTCTTCTTTTGAAGTTGATTTAAAAACAACTGAAACAATTAAAGTTGACTTATTGGTAACAACAAAGATTAATAATGCAGAAGATGGTTCGACAGGTGTAACAAAACGTAAACAACTTGTTCCGATTGTAACGGGAATTGATTTACACTCTTTGATTCCATACGAAATGGATACAACTGGAACTGAAGGTTCAACAATTCTCTATTCCGCAAACACATCAGGTGAAACCGTATCTTTCTCTGGAGGTAAGATATTCAAGAGCATTGGTGCAACAAACTTCACTGAAACTTCAGCACTAACAGACTTGAGAACTCCAGGTAAAGTTGTTAGTTTACAAGTTCCTGATGTTTATGAGATTGTGGGTATATTTGATTCTAAATCACCCACATCAAATGTTACTTCAGCGATGTTGATTAATTCGTCACATAATATCACAAATAGATATGATTTTGATAATGGACAAAGAAAGACCCATTATGACCACGCAACTATCAAATTGAAGCGTGGAGTATCTGCACCGACTGGTAGAGTATTTGTTCAGTATCGTTATTTCAAAAGCTTGTCTGTTTTCAATGGTTTATTTACTGTTGATTCATATGCACAAGGTTCAAACATTGATTATGGTGATATTCCTGCATTTAATGATAAAGAAAATAATACACTGGTAAGTTTAAGGTCTGCATTTGATTTTAGACCATATAAAACAATTGGTGGCACATCACTTTCTGGTGGTTTAAATCCTGAACCACTTCAAAATATTGAAATGTCTTATGACTATTTCCTACCAAGAATTGATAGAGTTATCGTCAAATCTGGTGGTGAATTTGCAATCGTAAAGGGACAGGCTGCGATTCAACCCATAGCTCCTGTCATCGATACAAAAGACATGTTAATTTACACTTTGACTATTCCTGCTTACACGGAAAATGTCAAAGAAATTCGTGCCGATTTTAAAAATAATCGCCGCTATACAATGCAAGACATTCAAAACTTTGAAGATAGAATTCGTGGTTTGGAATACTATGTCTCGTTGAACTCGTTGGAAAAGAGTGCTGCTGATGCTAAAATACTAGACTCTAATGGTTTAGAGAGAGCGAAGTATGGTATTCTTGTTGATAACTTTAGTGATAAAGAACTTGTACAAGTTAGCACACAAGATAATAGAAACCTTCTTGATAAGGGAACTTTGTATCCAGCATCTCTGATGAGACAAGTTAAGCTACAAGCAAATAACGTTTTATTTTCTGGTTCAACTAAAGTTGTTGGAACAGGAACAAAAAAAGCATATATGCTTTCATACAGCACATCAGGATTTGCACAACAACAATATTATACAAAAGCTATTCCCGTAGCACAAGCACTTTTTGCAAACTTCAAAGGTGTTACTAAATTATTTCCGGAATTTACTGGAGATGTTGACACTGGAGTTACCGCAAAAGTCACTTTAAATTCCACACAAGGAATTGAAAATGCTTTTAACTTTGTAAATGAAGCATTCAAGTACATTGCTGATAACAGTCCTCAATGGGCAGATGATAAAGATAGTCCTTTTGCTCAAATTATAGATAGTCAATGGTACCAAACAAGAAATGAAACCAGTTCAACTGGAGTTGGTTGGCAACAACAAGGTTTTGGTTTTGTCACAACAACAAATGAAGTAACTTTTGCTCAAGTTGGCACGGAGTTTTCACAACAACAAATATCGACTTCTTCTTCACAAGTCGATGTAGGAACTTTTGTTACCGATTTGGCTATTCAGCCTTACATGAAGCCTAAGAAAGTTATATTCTCGTCAGTTGGTTTAAGACCATCTACAAGAATGTACAGTTTCTTTGATGACGTTTCCGTAAACCAATACATTGTTGTTCCTAATCGAGTAACCTTGAACGTTAACACAACTTTAATAAATGGTGAAGATGTACTCATTGCGAACACATATGCTGATTTGATAGCTAATGTTGCAAGTTTGGTTTCTGGTGGAACCTCTTATAAATCTGGCACTGTAGTGATGAGCGAAGTTGGTTCTTCTAATGTTTCTATTATTAATGAAAACACAACCATAGGTTTATCAGGTAAATTTATATATGGTGTTGATAGTGGAAAAGTTTATTCAATTTCAACAGTGAATGACCATCGTTCGGGTGTGACAAGAGGTATTACTTCAACAACAATAACTCTTGCTGCTGATGCTCCTTCTTATGACATTTCTGGAAATACACTTTATTTGATACATACTTCAAACAATGAAGTGGGAATTGGTGCATCCTTTACTGTTAGTGCTTACAATACAACAACTAAAGTTGCTACAGTATCTGGTGCTGCTTCTCATGCGGGCAAAGAATACACTTACAGTTTTGGTAATAATAACTCTAACAAGTTGGGTCAAATTGGTGGTGCGTTCTATATGCCTGAAGCAACATTCCGTTCCGGACAAAGAAACTTCCGTGTCACAGAATCTTTCAATAATTCTTATGACACTGATGCGATTTCTTTTGCTGACAAAGTTTATACATCTTCAGGTATAACCGTAAACAAAACAACTTTAGTTGATACTGTTCTGAATGTTGACGTTGACGCAAAAATTATTGGTTCTACAACAAGAGAAAGAATTGTTGGTACAAGAGAACTGAGCAGTGTTTTCACGGCCGTTGGTCGTGACCCGCTTGCACAAACTTTCTTTGTTGATGCACAGAAATATCCGTACGGCCTATTCTTAGACAGTGTTGACTTATTCTTCCGAGCAAAAGATGATGGTAATATTCCTGTGATGGTTCAAATAAGACCAACAGTTAATGGCGCACCTTCTTCAGACTACTGGTATCCAGAATCCGTTGTCGTGAAGTACCCTAGCGAAATTAATGTATCTGAAAATCCATTAATTTCAACAAGTTCAACTTTGACAAATTTCAAGTTCGATTTTCCTGTGTACTTGAAACCTGGTCTTTATGCGTTTATCGTTCTAACCGATTCAGACGATTACACAATTTGGACCGCAGAAAAAGGTGGAACCACCGTTAACAACGAATTCGTTGACAAACAACCATATTTGGGCACACTATACAAATCCCAAAATGCGATGGAATATGTTCCTTTCTTGAATGAAGATTTGATGTTTAAGCTAAATCGTTGTGTTTTCCCTGCAACTTCGGCTACATTATATTTTGAAAATGAACAAACTCCTTCTCTGTATTATGTTGACAAATTTAAATTGATGGAAACTTCAATTAATCCTTCTGCAAGTATAACAAGTTTGGATTATTCTGTTGTGACAACACCAATTAGCGGTTCAAAAGAAACTTCGTATAGACCAATAACACCTTATGTAACATATACACTTGCACAAGATGATTTTTATGCTGTAGGTTCTCGCCGCAAAAAATTAGGAAGCAAAAACGATTGGACTGTAAAAGCAGTTATGTCAACTACGAATGATGCAGTCTCTCCAATTATTTCTGAAGAAAGTTTGCATCTTAACGTTTGGGAAAATTTCTTAGATAATGCAGAAATTACTTCGGATGATTTCACAATCATTGCTCCCGGTTCTGGTTATAGCAACGCCAATTTGATTACTATTACTAGCTCAACTGGTGTCGGTGCAAATGCAAATGTGACTGTTGATGCAAACGGCAATGTTGTTGCTGTTTATGTGACTTCTCCTGGTTCAGGTTACCTTGATGACTTTGAGATTTCTTACTATACACATCCAACCACACCTGCAACAATTGTATTGAACAGTGAATTTGATTCATCTGGTGGTCCTTGCCTAGCGAGATACATTACTAAGCCTATTAAGCTGGCTGACGGCTATGAAGCTGGTGATTTGCGTGTATTCTTAAGTGCAAATAAACCAGGTGTTTCAGAAGTTTCTGTATTTTATAAAGTGTTGTCCGACTCTGATGGTACAGAATTTGATGATAGACCATATCAAAAGATGGTGTGTATTAATCCTACTGCAACACCTTCTCAAGATTTGACCACCTATCGTGAATATGAGTACCGTCCATCAGCATCAGTGAATCAAGTTACTTACACCGGAACAAACGGAGTTACTTACGATACATTTAAGACTTTCGCAATTAAGATTGTTTTGACTTCCAGTGACCCAGCTATTCCACCAAGTGTAAGAGATTTACGTATTATCGCAACTCCTGCGGAGTGATAGATGAAATTGAAAGTGGAAGGCACAAATTTTGTGAAAGATACTGCAACAAACGCCCTTCTGATGACGGGGCGTTCTGCGTTAATTGAAAATGAGGCAAGAAGAAAACTCGCTCAAAGAATTAACGGTAAAAATGATGAGATAAATAACCTTAAATTCCAAGTAGAATCTATGTCTCAAGACATGAAAGATATAAAACAACTACTCAACGCTTTATTGAATCAGAGTAAAGAATAATGCCAATCAGTAATATTACCAGAACAAATACAGTTGACGAATGGCGTATACAGACCAACTTGTCAGCTAATGCTCTCAATAAAATTGAGACAGGAAACTATGATAAAACAGCAGGCTCTTTAAACATTGCTTGCACTGCCGTTTTATCGATTACATCTTCAGGAATAGGTCTTTCTGTTGCTAACAATGCACTTGTTTCTGGTGATTTTACTGTAGGTAAAAGTATTGTTCTCGGTTCTGAAGGTTCGGCAACAGGTAATTTAACTGTTGGTGCGAACACTTACATTTACGGTCGAGGCGCTGCACTCTTTGTCGCAAACAGCGCAATCGTTAATGTCAGCATTCAAGCAACACAATCCATCCGTACAAATAATTTTATTGCTAACACAGATGCATCAATTACTGGTACTGCTCAACTTGGCATACTAACTGTTAATACTACTGCAACTGTTGGTACAACTCTTTCTGTAGTAGGCAATACTACTGTAGGTAATTTGGTTACTGCAAATTCCGTTGTTGGTGATAATGGTAGATTCTCAAGCAATGTTGTTGCATCACATTTTGTTACTGTTGCTGGCTCTTTAGTTGCCGACTCTGCAAGAATTACCGCTAATGCAACTTTCGGTGAAACAACAGCAACAACCATTAATACAACCAACGCTAGAATTTCCGGTAACGCCAATGCATCACATATAACCGTCACTGGTTCTTTTGTTGGAGATAGTGCAAGGATTACCGCTAATGCAACCTTCGGTGAGACAACTGCAACTAGCATCAATGCAACCAACGTTAGAATTTCCGGCAATGCTAACGTAGCACATGTTACCGCTACTGGTTCCTTAGTTGCGGATAATGCTAGAATTACCGCTAATGCAACATTTGGTGAAACTACAGCGACCACAATTAACACCACAAATGCTAGAATTTCTGGTAACGCTAATGTAGCGCATGTTACTGCTACTGGTTCATTTGTTGGTAGTAGTGCGAGAATTTCAGGTAATGCTACTTTCAGTGAAACTACAGCGACCACAATTAACACCACAAATGCTAGAATTTCTGGCAATGCTAACGTAGCACATGTTACCGCTACTGGTTCCTTAGTTGCGGATAATGCTAGAATTACCGCCAATACTACAGGTGCCCACTTTGTTGCATCGGGTTCTCTTGTTGCCGATTCAGCAAGAATCGCATCAAATGCAACGTTTGGTGAAACTACTTCTGTAACAATTAACACGACAAATGCCAGAATTACTGCTAATGCTAACGTAGCACATGTAACAGCTACTGGTTCTTTTGTTGGAGATAGTGCTAGAATTGCCGCTAATGCAACAGTAGCACATATTATTGCATCAGGCTCTCTTGTCGCCGATTCAGCAAGAATTACTGCTAATGCAACATTTGTTG
>JACCDW010353854.1_pt1 | contig 14126 bp, 10 predicted proteins | sample 7449781 | NCBI WGS metagenome assembly JACCDW01 (sample SAMN15323449, study PRJNA562643) | freshwater metagenome | isolation source: river surface water | place: USA:Blue River Watershed | collected 2017-08-18 | reverse complement strand
GGCTTATGGAAATGACCCTTCAATAAAAGAAGCGATTGCTAAACTAAAGAAAAGAAATGCAGAACGAGGGACTCCTGTCATTGCCTAAATATGATTTTGAATTTGTAGGAGGCAAGTTTAACTCTTATCTATTCCAAACTCAGTATGATATTATCTACGAAGTGACATTCAAACCCAGTGGTTATATTTTTGAAGCAAATCACTCATTCAAAGAGAAAACATTTGAATTTTCTATAATACCGATTGAAAATCCGAATAAAGTCAACCCTCCTTTAGATAAACGTGTACCTAATACTATTGCTGACATTTTCACTGACTTCTTCCAGCAACACGATAGAATAGTTGTTTATGCTTGTGAAACTGCCGATAATCGAGCATCAGCACGGTTTAGAAAATTCAATCAGTGGTTTGATTGGTATAAAGGGACATCCTTCTTTAAAGTTGATATGCAAATGGGTAATGACAATAAAGGAGAAACATACTTCACTTCTTTAATTATTAGAATAGATAACCCAGACGCCATTGAAATTGTAGCAGCATTTAGAAAAATGATTCTTTCTAATCAAAAATAGTTAAATATTCTGAATGTTAGGATACATCTATTCATAAGTATATCAAAAAAGCGAAGCAAAAGTCTCGAAAAACTTTCACTTCGCTTTTTTGTTGACTGTTACGAGCGAACTATAAGTTCGCACCACAGTTAATATTACTTAGCAACTTCCATGCTCACTTGGCGAGCGTTGATAGTTTTGCCTTGCATTCCTTCCAATACACGTTTCACATCCGCTTGCGGTACTTCTACGAAACTGAATTTATCGTAAATATCAATTTGTCCAATCGCACGACCAGCAATACGAGTTTCCGATGTAATTGCACCCACAATGTGGTTTGGAGCAACGTTATCTTTACGGCCTAAGCTCAAAAATAAGCGTACCATGTCAGAATTACCCGAGCCACGGTTTCCTGTTTCACGTCTTTCTCTTGGCTCGAAACGACGCTCACGTTGGAATCCGTCTTCACGGCGACCTCCATCACGACCACCGTCACGTCCGCCATCTCTGCGGCCATACGAACCTCTTGAATCACGGCTGTTTCCGCCAAATCTTGAATCTCTATCTCCACCTCTCGAATCACGGAAATTGTCGGCCAACTGATGGTCAGCAAAATCGCTCTTCACAACACCTACTTGCATCTTAATCAAAGCAGCCATAATCTGAATATCAGAATAGCCTTCTTCTCTTAATTGTTCAATAATACCATCGTAGCTTTCGTCAACACCCGCAGTAAGCGTTTCTTTTACTTGGTCAACAAATCTTTGGTGACGAGTTTTTACTAATTCTGCATACGTTGGAATAACGCCTTGCTCGATTTTAACTTTCGTATAGTTTTCGATGCCACGCAATGCTCCACGCTCACGAGCCGAAATAAACATAAATGCTTTTCCAGTTTTTCCAGCACGGCCCGTACGACCAATACGGTGCACGTAATATTCTAAATCTTGCGGCACATCGTAGTTGAATACTGCATCAACACCCGATACGTCGATACCACGAGCGGCTACGTCGGTTGCCACCAAGATAGTGGTTGTACCCGCACGGAATTTGCTCATTACTTGCGTACGTACTTGCTGACGCATATCGCCGTGAAGACCTTCGGCAGCATAGCCACGAATCTGTAAATCACTTACGATTTCGTCAACTTTCGATTTTGTGTTGGCAAATACCAACATCAATTTCAAGTTATGTACATCAATCAAACGAGTCATTACTTCCATTTTCGCCTCACGACGAACCGAGAAATAAAATTGCTCGATGTTGGCGTTTGAAACCTCTGTTTTCAATGTACGAACGATTTCAGGGTTTTTCTGGAAACGCTTCGCAATTGAAAGGATTTCGGGCGACATTGTTGCCGAGAATAACACTGTTTGACGCTCTTCTGGGGCAAAAGACAAGATTTTTTCGATGTCTTCTCTGAAACCCATGTTAAGCATTTCGTCAGCTTCATCTAAAATAGCCAACTTAATATCGCTCAATATTAAGGTCTTGCGGTCGATGTGGTCCATGATACGGCCAGGTGTTCCGACCACAATTTGTGAACCTTTTTTCAAAGCCAAAAACTGACGCTCATACGATTCTCCACCATAAATGGCAGCCACGTTGAGGCCTCTTTTGTACTTAGCTAATTTCTGGATTTGTTCTTTTACTTGGAGAGCCAACTCACGAGTTGGACACATTACTAATACTTGTGTGCTTTTGCTATCAACATCAACTGCTTCGATTGCAGGGATACCAAATGCTGCTGTTTTACCTGTACCTGTCTGAGCCTGTCCGATGAAATCACCACCACGCATTACAACTGGGATACCTTGTGCTTGAATTGGAGTTGTGTACTCGAAACCCATTTCTTCAACTGCACGAAGGATGTACTCTGATACTGGAAGGTCAGAAAATTTTACTTGTTCCATTAAGGATAAAATGTTTTAGTCGGAACGTACACTGTCGTCCTCACGCAAAACCGTGGTTTGCCCCGATAGCCGAAAAAAATGATAAAGCGAACGATGAGAACCATCCGTTGCTGCCCTGAAAGGAAATTGAATGAAGAGAAACTTCAAAACGATTTTATTGACGCAGAGGCCCGATAACGGATGTGCCTTTTTAATTACAAGTGCAAAAGTACTGCCAATATTTTTAGGAAACAAGCATTTACAAGAAAGTTTGTATTTTTTTTAGACAGCAACCTAAAGTCTACCATCAGAAACTACATTTTTATTAATAAAAAGATATGTAAATGCTTATTTATTAGGCATTTTTGAGCAAAAAACAATAGTCTTGAAACTATAATACATATAACTTTTCTAAGATTAACAAATTTTGTTTTGAGAAATAAAAAAATCACAAAATTTATAAAATGCCATTATCAAAAAACAAATAGATGATTTGGATATATTCAAAGTATTTATCAAACCTATAAAGTTTTGTAATTGAGAACTAAACTTCGCATTTTTACAAAAAAACGAAAAAATGGAAATCACACAAGAAAATGGCACAAAGAATGGCATATTCAAAGCCATCGAAAATAATACAGTCGCAGGCGAAATGACTTACGTTTGGGCAGGTGAAAATAAATTTATCATTGACCACACGGAAGTTTTCTCTGAGTTTGAAGGCAAAGGCGTGGGTAAAAAGCTTGTTATGGCAGGTGTTGGATATGCTCGTGCTAATGGTTTCAAGATTCTTCCGCTTTGTCCGTTTGCTAAAGCAATTTTTGAACGAACCAAAGAAATTCAAGATGTGCTATTTTAATTACAAAAGCCGAGACCATAAAATTTTCTTCCATAGTCTCGGCTTTTATTATGTATTGATTAAATCTAAATTATGGCTTCAACCAGAAATTTCTCAACTTTAATTGTTCAGCTGTTGGGTTTTCGGTCAATCGTAATACATTTTTTTGTTTGGTTTCTACTAAAATTGCAGGTGCCGAAAGTTTTATGATTTCTTCTTTACCTTCAGCACTTTTGCGAGCTACTTCTACCGTTACGGTTTCTCCTTCTTTTGTATTAGCACTATATTCATTCATAATAGCTTGAATACTCATCATCTCCATTGCCTGACCATTAATTGAGACTAATTCATCATTAGCTTTATAGCCCATTGCTTTACCAAAATCGTTTACTTTATCAATGTTTGCCACTTTCAAACGATTTGTCGATTGGTTAAACCCGATAGCAATTCCACCCAGACTTGCTTGCTTCATGGTTGCTTCTGCGGTATATTCAATACCTACACTTTGTAAAATATCTGTTAACGGTAGTGGTTCTTTTCCCTCTACATACGTAGCAAAAAACTGACGAATTTCTGGATAGGTCAACGTCGTAATTTTATCGAATAATTCATCATCTTTAAACGAAACGGTCTTGCCGTAGGTCTTCGATAAATCTTGCATCAAATTTTGTGTACCATATTTCCCCCCCGAAAGCTGGCGAAGTTTAATATCCAAACACAAACCAATCAACGCCCCTTTGTTATAGACATTTATGTACTGGTTTTTGTATTTATCTAATACGTTGGCACTCATTTCAGTAAATGGCAGATTATCTTTCATGCTTTTCATGGTCGTAATTTTCTGACGAAGCATGTCTAAGTATTTTGAAAGCGTAATCAACTCATATTTTGCCTGCATGTGTCCTGCTGCGTATTCGGTCAAACCTTCATACATCCAAAGGTGTTTCGACATTTTGGGGTTGTTGTAATCGAAATTACCGATTTCTTCAGAGTGAATATTTAGTGGCGTAACGATATGGAAAAACTCATGTGAAGCTACATCCTTTACGGTTTGCGAAAGTGCCTCCGATGTACCTTCTGGCAAATAATAAAAAGAAGAATACGAATGCTCTAAAGCTCCAAAACTTGTCATGGTTTTGCTATCTGATAATACAATCAAGAAAGCATATTTTTTGATTGGCAATTTTCCACCTAAATATTCTTTTTGAGCGTTCAATAAAGTATTAATATTGGCTGCAATTTCTTTTGAATTAGCCATTTTATTTGGCGAATATACCGAAACCAAAATATCGGCACCACCAATTTTCAAAACTGTAGTATCGGGTTGTGTGTACAGAATTGGAGCATCTACCAAATCCATGTAATTATTCATCTCGAATACATCGGTCGTGGCTGTACTACTTTTTGCCACCATCGAGGTAGCACCATAAAAACCATTAGGCTTGGTGAAAGTTACTTGATACGGCACTTGCTTCATGCCATCAAAATAACCCAAAAAACAATGCGTGTTGATTGAATATTCTTTGTTAGCTACAATATCCGAACCCGTTGGCTCAAAAATCTTTGTACCTTTTATTTCGGGCGAATCCCACGTATCATCAATTTTATAACTGATTTTGTGGAGTTTCTTAGCATCTTTAATGGTGTAACTATTTACATCTAACTTATTAGCTGTAAGCTGATTACCTTTCGAGTCGAAGGCTTTGAAATCTGATAAGTAACGACCATAATCATCGGTTGAATACGTTCCTGGTACAGTCTTTGGCAAACGAAACGTAATTTCGTCGGTATCAATTTTGGGGTTAATCAAAGTAACCTCTAATTTATCATTATCAACTTTTGTTAAATTAACCGAATATTGATACGACGAACCATTGGAAGATTGTGAGGAGCTAACGACAGCTTTTTTGGTACAGCTTGCCATGAGTAAACCAAAAGACAGTACCATCAGAGTTTTTTGCATAGGTAATATATTTTTATGTTTTAAAAGTGTATTTCAGTAAAAGTAAAGAAAACATCTACTAAAAACCGCTAAAAATTGATTAAGTAGCTACTATAAAATGATGAAAGGTAAAAAACTGGGTCTTCGACTCTGCTCTGACACCCGTTTTTTACCTTTAAAAAATTTTCTACAACCTAATGCTGTAAGCCTTGGCTTTATTCATTCCAAGCATTCTGGCCTTTAAGTGGCATACAAGCCATATATTCACCTGGAATAGGGTCGTAGACCAACACATTTTTACCGATACTTTCGGAAGTATAAAAACCAAAGAGCGTCAAACTTTTTACGGTCTTATAAAAGGTTGGTTTCGGAGCATCGGGTTCGAGATTGATTCCCCACAAATTCATACCTGAGCGTGGATTTTCTTTTTCGAGTTCAAGTAAATAAGCCTCTCGCTTGACTGGCTCAAGTTCTACAAAGTTTTTGCCGTATTTATCTTTACAAACCTCATCAAAAGCATCGAGGTCTTTTACAAATTGTTCTTTTCCTTTAGCATCCATGGTATCATTGACCATCTTATCTATAAACTGAGGTACACCCAGTTCTTTTGCCCCAGGGGTTTTAGTTTTAGGTAAAATTGTTTCGGCAATTTCGGCAATTGTGGCGGCTTGGTTAGTCGATAGGAAAACTGGTTTCCAATCTAATTTCGCATCTTTGGCACAAGCAATGAAGATTTCGGAAAAGGCCACTCCCGAAACTCCCAAACCCAATGCCAACGCCGTATTTTTTATATATTCTCTACGATTCATGGTATCATCTTTTTATTTTTAAATTACTTTTTCGCTGAAAAGACATCCCCTGCCCCCTTCAGAGGGGGAGTTTTCTGTTCTCGTGTAGAAATTTCCCCTTTGAAGGGGGCAGGGCGATGTAATCATTTATCATTAACTTATAAATTCTTCTTATTCAATTCTGAAACTGCAAAATTGGCCGCACGTGCTGTAAGAGCCATGTATGTAATAGATGGATTCACACAATTGGAAGAGGTCATGCAAGCACCATCGGTTACAAAAACATTTTTCACCGCATGAATTTGGTTATTTTCATTCAAAACCGATGTTTTTGGGTCTTTACCCATGCGGGCTGTTCCCATTTCATGAACGCCATTGCCCAAGCCACCCGCATTATCAAAGGTTCGGATATTCTTAAAGCCCGATGCTTCAAGCATTTCGGCCGCATCAGCCATGATTTGCTTACGCATTTTGAGTTCGTTGTCTTTAATTTCAGCATCAAAAACCAGCTGCGGAATTCCCCATTTATCCACTTTCGATTCGTGTAAAGTTACTTTGTTTTCATGGTAAGGAAGCACTTCACCAAAACCCATAAGTCCCATACTCCAACCACCAGGTTTGTAAAGCGATTCTTTAAAATCGGCACCAATGGCGTGTTCGTCAGCACCTCTGCCCCAGCCTGCTCGACCAGCACCTGCACCTTGATAATCATAGCCACGCAAGAAATTAGGGTTTTTAGAGGCCTCATCAATATTTACATACTTCGGAATGAAAAGCCCCGCAGGTTTACGTCCTTTGTAATATTGGTCTTTCAAACCATCAAAATCTCCCATTGCTCCCACATGGTAATGGTGGTCCATGAGATTATGGCCTAATTCACCACTATCATTACCCATTCCGTTCGGGAAACGGCTTGATTTTGAGTTGAGCAACACTTGTGTAGAAGCCAAAGTTGAAGCACACGAAAAGATAATTTTTGCCTTAAACTCATGTACTTCGTTGGTTTCGGAGTCAATCACTCGCACGCCCGTTGCTCGTTGGGTAGCTTCATCAAAGATAATTTCCTTAACAATCGAATTGGGTCTGATTACAAAATTGCCAGTATTATTGGCTGCGGGTAAAGTAGCGGCATTACTACTAAAATATGCCCCATACGGACAGCCTCTCGAACAACGGTTTCGATTCTGACATTTACCTCTTCCCAAAGCCAAATGAACTTCAGTTGGCTGCGTAAGGTGAGCCACACGCCCAGGGGTTACAATACGATTTTTGAATTTATTTTTGAGTTGTTGTTTGAAATGGTCTTCCAAACAATTGAGCGGAATTGGCGGTAAAAACTCGCCATCGGGTAAGTGGTCTAAACCCAGTTTTTCGCCACTTACTCCTACAAATTTCTCAACATAAGAATACCACGGAGCAATATCTTTGTAGCGAATCGGCCAGTCGATGGCGATTCCCTCACGGGCATTGGCTTCAAAATCATAATTACTCCAACGGTACGTATGCTTGCCCCAAGTAATCGAACGACCACCTACGTGGTTTCCACGAATCCAGTCAAAAGGCTTAATTTCTTGGTAAGGATTATCCAAATCATTCGTAAAGAAATGCTTGGCAGCTTCGCCCACAAAACCACTTCTGATTTGAATATGGTGGCGTTTGCGGTCTTCGTCGGTCAAAGCTCCACGGTGTTCAAGTTCCCAGTGGTCGAGCATCATCGTTGGGTAATCTTCTACGTGGTTTACCATTCGGCCTTTTTCGAGTACCAATGTTTTTAGCCCTTTTTCCGAAAGCTCTTTTGCAGCCCAACCACCGCTCATGCCTGAGCCTATCACAATAGCATCGTAGGTGTTAGTTTTGTTAAGTTTTGTATTGAGGTTAGCCATTTTTTGTTTTAAGATTGAATGGAGGTTTCAGGATAGAGAAAATAAAAATGAAGAAAAAGCGTCCAATTAAAGTCTATTTTTTATGCCTATAGAATAGCTTAAAGATTAAATTAAGATACGAAGATTCAATTTGACTGTATATTTTGATTATGAATAATAATAAAATTTTTCGCTGTATTTTTCTTGGGTAAAGTATTAAAGTATAACAATATTTCTGGAACAGTGTAAATACCATTCTCAGACGGTTCCCCCAATTGTATTAAGTTTGAACCTAATTTACCATCAATCATTTCTACTTCTATCTCAATAATCTTATTTTTGGGAACTATCACATTCTCTAATCTGAACCCATTTTGATTTATTGTTGCAGGCGAAACAAGTGGTTTTCCCTTCAAATAAATTTTTCTCACCTCCGTTGGACTTGCATTTTTATTATTTATCTTTAAATAACCCACTATAGTTGATGGAGAATTAATTGGATTATCACTTTCAATATTTGTTCCTTGTTCACCACTAACAAAACCTTCGATACTGAACTTGCTTCCAGATTTAGCAAAAGCAAAAAATAGTATCAAAAAAAGTATAATAAAAACTAACACCCATGGAAAGTATTTTTTCATTTTTGCAATTAAATTTATTTTTGTAGATAATTTCTCTGACTGCTTAATTTCTTCGATTTCGAATGAAGGGCTTTTAAACATTTCTAGTGAGTATTTAGACTCAAACTCAATTTTAGAAGTCTTGAAATTATTCTTTCTAAGTAATTCTATTCTGTCTCCATTAAATAATTTAGAGAAAAACGAATACACATTTTCTTTTTCACTATATGTATCCCATTTATACTCTTGAAATTGTATTAAGCTTTGATTGTATCTTTTTAAAGCTGAAATTTCTAAATCTTTTTGATTTTTTATTTCCTCCTGTTTTTCTAAAGAATCTGCTTGAAGTCTTTCAAAATCTTGTTCATATTGTCTTGATTCCCTATCTCTATGTTCTCTAAGTTCAACTACTTCTGATTGATATTTTTCATTTTTCAATTGGGTATCTCTTTTATATACCTTTGTTAATCTCGTAAATTCATTAATAAATTCATCTTTACCTTTTTTTTGTAAAAGTTGAGTGATTTGTTCATGCTTAATTGTGTTATTCTGTACTCCCTCACCAATACGGTAAAGTTCTTTTGGGTTCATCCGTAAATCCTTATGTGTTCCAGTAGAATATTGGATAACTCTTTCATTTAATTCTTTTAAAAAATGTCTTACTGATTTGTTTGGCGATAATGTTGATGATACTAACCTTGTCAAACCTTCTTCAACTAATGACTCTGTTGGTGTTATATTTGGAGTGGTCAACCAATATATATTAAGTAAATCTTCTGCTCTAATAGTCTCTTTCTGATAGTGTTTTTGTACATGTGGCAAATTTACTACAAACCAACAGTTAGCATCTGAAAAATACTCTATTTTCTTAGATAATCTTTTCTTTTTGACATACTTTACTGCTAAGGTGTCATGCAAAGCAGACTTTTCCTCAGCATTCCTAACTTTATAAAAATACTTATATTCTTCCGAGTCTTTCAGTTCTCCGCCTTTGAAATCATGATTAATTATTGAAAAACCAAGCGTAGTAATTCTCTCAGGCAAATTATGAGCTATCCACTCTAAATCGCTCTTTTTTAAACCTTGCCTATGTGCATTATAAGTTATAGAGGATTTATCAAACATTGATAAAATTAAATCATTATCAAAATTTCGTGCTTTTTTTTGAAGAAGGTTCTTTGTCTCCTCAATTGTTTCATGTAATACAGAAATTTGATACTTATTTTGTTCAAATATACTAATCAAAGATTGACAGGTATGAATCTCCTCTATCGAACTTAATTCTAAAATAGAAATCAAAAAATTTGTATCTAAAACGAACTCCATCTCTTTATTAATACTAATTGGAGTTGTTGATAAATAACTGGCTATAATCGAACCTAAATATATCTTTTTTAATGTATCAAAAGATTTAGAATTCTTTCCAATCATTTCCAAAAATCTTGCTTGCAAGATATATTTTTCATTAGAATAATCTTCGGATTTTATATTTTGAGAATCAAAATAACTTGATAAAGACATCCTATTTTGGTCTATAAAAGAGTAAAGTGAGTTCTTTTCTAATTCATAATCCCCTTCTATAATTAAGAATTTCTCATAATTTTGTTCTAATTCTAATAAATCTCGTCTTTGATAATCAACCTGTTCAGAAAAGTCCTCAAAATAGAATTTATCAGTTAATTGAAATGAAGAGTCTTTATTATAAATTATAGACTTGTTACCTTCACTATCCCTTTCATTTGCTATTTTTTCTAATAGAATGTGTAAAATATTATAGGGAATATCTATACTGTATTCATTATCAAACTTTTCTTTAATTTCAGTATTATTAGCTCCTTGATAGTGACCTTCTGCAAACATTGAGGATAGTACATTTTTCAATAAAGGAATAAATACTTCCGATAATTCTCTAAAATCACTCTTCTTTCTATTATAGATTGTATCTAAGAAGAGGAATGTTACAATTGTGTTTTGATTCATTTTCGATAAGATTAAACAATTATCACAGCTAAATTTTTGCATAGATAGTTAAATAAATCTGATTATTAAAACAACAAACAACCAAAATAATTTGCAGACTATTTAATTAGTTCTTTCTGTAATTTGCTACTAGCAATAATGTAAAAAAGATATTAGCATGAACAAGGTTTATTAAAAAGTAGTTAAATTAGAAACACAATAAGCAAAACCTCATGCCCGAATTACCAGAGGTAGAAACCTACCGCCGATATTTTGAAGAAACAAGTTTGTATCAACCCATCGTTGATGTGTATGTACAAGATACCAAACTTCTCACGACTGACTACGACGTTTTGGTAGAAAAACTACGAAATAAGCAATTTATTGGCACCAAACGTATCGGTAAAAACCTCTTTGCTCAACTCGATGCTCCCTATTGGCTACACTTTCATTTTGGTATGACAGGCGATTTAGCTTACTTCCGAGACGAAGAAGATACTCCACGTTTTGCTCGCATCGTATTTCGTTTTGCCAATGGCTTTAAACTCGGATTTTTATGTCCGAGAAAGTTTGAACGAATAGGTATCGTAGAAAATATTGATGAATATCTTACCCGCAAGAAAATCAATAAAGATGCCCTTGAAATTTCAGTCGAAGAATTGAGCAAAACCCTAAAAAAGAAAAACGCTCCCATCAAATCAGTGCTACTCGACCAATCGACGGTGGCAGGAATTGGCAATTGGATTGTCGATGATGTATTGTTTCAAGCAAAAATCCACCCCGAACGAATTTCAAGCCAACTCTCAGGTAATGAGATAGTTGAGATTCACAAAGCCATCAAGTTAGTTATTCAAACAGCCATTAATTGCCAAGCAAACTATGATGATTTTCCGACGAACTTTCTCATTCATGCACGAGGTTGGGGAATCCAGAAGAACGAATTAATAGGAAAATGCCCCGATTGTGGCGAGCAAATTTCTATTACAAAAGTGGGAGGGCGAACAACATTCTTTTGCCCTACTCGGCAAATCCTCTAAGCGACGTTTGTTATATTCCATAAAAAATGCCCACTATTTCGTAGCGGGCATTTTACGTAAGTAGCAATAGATTCTTAATTGGTAGTTCTATAAAGCGTACCATTTTCAACTACATAAAGTCTTCCTCCCATTGCTGCAATCATATTGACATCTTTGAGTAATCCTTTCTCTCCAACTTGTTGATAATTACCGTTTTTATCATTTTTAAATAGTGTACCATCCTGCTCAACACTCCACAAAAATCCACCTTCAGCCACCATAGCAATCGTTTCGGCAAAATCACCTTCTTTACTAATCTGCTCCCATCGCATGGCTTTGATACTTGTTCGGTATAAAGTACCATTCTCAATCGTCCATAAATAACTATCCATTGCTTGGAGCATGCTTACCTCCTTAAACTCTCCCTTATTTCCTATCGGACGCCACGAACCATCTTTTGAAGTTTCATAGAGCGTACCATCCGTTTCAATCGTATATAATTTACCATCCATTGCTGCAGCGGCCGCTGTATTTTTCCAATCGCCTGATTTTCCAATCTGAATCCAAGCCAATGTACGGGCATCATTTCGGTACAAGTTTCCGTTTTCAATCGTCCAAATTTCACCATCAAGTGCTACCCCAAAATCAACATTAGCAAAACTTCCAGCTTTTCCAAGTTGCTCATAACGTCCCGTTTTATCAGTTCGGTAAAGCGTACCGTTATGCTCAAGGCTATACAAATAACCATTCATCGAAATAATTCCAGCCGTATTTTTCCAGTCGCCTTCACGCCCAACTTGTTCCCAACCCTGAGCAAAAAGTTGACCATTTAACGCTAAGCAAAGAACAAACACAAACAAATAAATACTCTTTTTCATAACTTTATAATAGATTAGATGAGCCTACTCTATACGTTTTCGGCAATCCGCCCCTACTCATTTTATGAGGCTTTTCAGGTTTCTCCTTTATATACTTTAATATATAAGCTTCAAATATAGTGAAATCTTAGCTTTTTCTTATATCAATACCTCCGCACTGATACCTCACTTCAACCCTTCCCAACAAATCTTAGCTAAATCACCGATTATTTTTTCGGCAGTTGCTTCCTTATCGAAACCTTCAACAAAGATTGAGAGTACAAAAGGCTGGGGCGTGAAAACAAGAGCTGCATCACCCCTAACATAAGCGAGTGTACCAGTTTTATGAGCAATCTCTAATTCTTGCGGAAGCTGACTCGGAATCGTAGTTTTATCTTCGCAGTTTTTTAGCATACTTATCATTTCATCGCACAGTGTGGGTGTCGCAACTCTTTTGTCATAAATCATCCGCAACAAAGCATTGATTTCCAGCACATTGATATAATTTTCACGTCCTTGTTTCACTGCTTCTATATCCATCATCACACGATTAAGGTGTGTTTTTGTAGCTCCCCATTTCGTAAGATTTTGGTTAATCGTCTCCATTCCGATTTCACGAATCAGAATATTGGTAGCCGTATTATCGCTCGTACGAATCATCTCTTGGGCAATCTCTCGGATTGTCAACTTTTTACCTTCCGAAGCATTCATCAAAACACCCGAACCACCCGCCTTTTCAGCATTCATCAAACGATGGACTTTCGATAAACTAATTTCGTTGGCTTGTACTTTTTCCATCAACGACATCAGAATCGGCACCTTTATCACACTTGCTGATGGCACTTTTACATCAGTCCTGTATTCAAAGTAAGGTTTTCCGTCTATATTTTCAAGTGCCATCGTCACCTTTACATTAGATGGAAGTGTAGAAATATAATCTAATATTTGGGTTTTATTAACCTTTTTTTCAATTGTCTGAGCACCTACGCTATTCACTAACAGACTCATTATTAATATTTTAAGTATTATTTTCATTTTTTATTAAAATTTCTATATAAACTTTTATTTCAAATAGTACAATTTATACAAATAAAATTACATATTTAATATATCTAATCATTTTGATACACTCAAAACAAATCATTTAAATCGAATTTATAAATACATTTGTACATACAATATATTCAATTTAAACAAGACATTTGAAATAACCAGAATAAATAATTAATTTTAAATTTACAAGTTATTTAGTACGTTCAATAGAAAACAATACTAAATCGTGTAATGATTGACGGAAAGCAGAGTCGGGAAATGTAAAGAGGATATCGTTGGCTTCTTTTACGAAGCGTTTCATTACTTCGGTAGTATATTGAATCCCACCTGATTTTTTAACAAAATCAATCACTTCTGCGACTTTTTTAGGGTTTTCGGAGTGATTTTTTACTAAATTTATAATATTTCGTTTATCAGACCACGACGCATGATTCAACGCATAAATCAGCGGCAATGTCATTTTCTTTTCTTTTATATCAATGCCCGTTGGTTTACCGATTTCGGCATCGCCATAATCAAAGAGGTCATCTTTAATCTGAAACGCCATGCCGATTTTTTCTCCCAAAAGTTTGGCTTTGGCCACTACTTCGGCGTTTGCACCAACCGAAGCCGCTCCAACTGCACAACACGAAGCAATCAAAGAAGCAGTTTTTTGGCGAATTACTTCGTAGTAAACATCTTCAGTAATATCCAGTTTGCGGGCTTTTTCAATTTGTAATAACTCGCCTTCGCTTAATTCTTTTACGGC
>JACCDW011479882.1_pt1 | contig 14127 bp, 13 predicted proteins | sample 7449781 | NCBI WGS metagenome assembly JACCDW01 (sample SAMN15323449, study PRJNA562643) | freshwater metagenome | isolation source: river surface water | place: USA:Blue River Watershed | collected 2017-08-18 | reverse complement strand
TGCCCTGCACCGCATGGTGCAGGTATTCCTGTTCAATTTTGTGCTGAGCTACCAAGGCGTCGCGTTGGCTGCGAAGTTGGTCCACCACATGGCCCAGCACGCCCAAGTCAAACGCGAACACGCTGGACATGGTGCGGGGCGGCAACGAAGGACTGGACCACGGCGCGTTGTTGATGGCCACCACCGGTCCCGGCACCTCAAAGAAGGAGTCGAGGCTGGAGAGGATCACGGTGTCAAGGTCAATGAACAGGCAGCGACCTGTTAAGCCGTACAAGTTGTGGCTGAACACGCCGATTTTGGGCCAAGCGCCGTCGTAGTAATGCTTGTGCTCCAGACCGATCTCAGGAATGGGATAGACCTCGATGTCGGGCAACAGCCCCTCAGGCTCGCCGGTGAGACACACAAACCGGAATTCGCCACTGATGTGGCGACGGCACGCGCGGTAGAGCACATTGACGTATTCGGCGGGGTACAAGGTGCCCCACTTCATGCAGAGCACAACTTTGGCTGGGTTCATAGTAATTAGAGTTTGGGGAATATCTGACCCGTTTGCAGCAGATACACCTGCTTGGCCAACAGGTCGCGCAGGCGGCGCTTTAAGGTAGGCATGCGGCGGTACCAAGGGTATTTGTTGACCCCTGAAAACGATTGGCCGGTGATGGTACTTTGATTGCCGTCGTCGACATGGCTGGGGAACGGCTCCAAACCATATCGTCGAATGCGGTGGAGGTGAACGCGATCAAGCTCTAGGTCGATTGGCAAGGTGATGGGCAACAGGTTCGGCATAAGCCGCTGCGCGGTGTCGCGTGAAATGAGGTAAGCGCCCATGCCGGTGAGTGGCCCCATGTAGGCGTTAAGCAAATATGAGCCGAGCTGCGCCTGCCGTACCGGCTGCTTGGCGCGGATTTTGTTGAAGTTCAACATGTCCCAGCGATCCCGGTGTACGAGAGCTTGTTGCAGGGCTGGCAAAAAATCATCGCCAAACACCACGTCATCTTCCAGCACCAGCAGGGTGTGACTGTCAGAGTGGATCAACCCGCGCCAAGCTTGCAAATGCGAGTGGTAACAACCAATCTCACCTTGCATGACATCGCGACCAACATTGCGCTGAAAGGCATCGACATCCACCGACGGAGACAACTCGCCCCAGCGGGCTTTGCCGTCGACCGCCGGCAAACGGGTATAGGCCAAACCGATGTCTGCCAGACGCCTCTCCATCTGTGCGCGACGGTGTTCGGATCGGTCCAAATTGATCAGCGTGACCAACAAGCCAGGGAAGTGGTGTGAAGTCATGCCGGCGTATCTGAAAACTCTTTTTGCTGGGACTGGTTCCAGTACTCGGTTTGCTGAAGCACCGACACGAACTGTGCCGATGCCAGGCCTTGGCCGTAGGCTTGATCGGTGCTCGCTCGAGCCGACCACGACGCGCGCAAAAAGCCGGCGATGGCCTGTGTGGCAAAGGCTGAGCACACGGTCACCGAATCCGCTTGCGCCCGGTTGTTTTGCCGAGTGCCCACATCCAAGCTCGGCAGGCCCAAGAATGGCGCTTCGCGCACACCGGCGCTGCTGTTGCCAACCATCACTGCCGCGTTTTTCATTAGCTCGCTGAAGTAGTTGAAGCGCATGGACGGGATGAGGCGAAAGCGCTCGGGCGGCAGTTTTTCCAGCACCGCAAAGATGTCTTCGGTGCCAGGGTCGTTGTTGGGCGCGATGACTACGAAGTGTTTGCCACTGGCCTCCAACGCACCAAACAGCGAGGCCGCCTGTGCGCCGATGGTGACGCGCTCAGAAGTGACGGGGTGAAACACGGCGATGCCGTAGTCGTTAAACGGAATGGCGTAGCGAGTTTTGACTTCTTCAATGCTAACGCCCGAGGGACGGGCGTGGGTGTCAAGCTCAGGCGAGCCAATGTTGAACACCCGTTCCACCGATTCACCCAGCGCCAGCACACGGGCTTTGGCCGATTCGCTGCTGACAAAGTGGGTGGCACAGAGTTTGGTGTTGCAGTGGCGAATGCTTTCGTCGATGGTGCCAGACACTTCACCGCCTTCCACATGGGCAGAGCGGATGTAGCGCATGGCGCAGACGATGCTGGCGGCCAGCGCTTCAACACGGTCGCCGTGGATGATGACGAGATCGGGCCGGTGTTCGTGCACAAAATCTGAGAAGCCGAGAATGGTTTTGCTCAGGATGAAGTCCAGCGCATCGCCCTCACGTTGGTTCACAAATTCAAAAAACTCGGCGCCGGCAAAGCGTTTCACTTCCAGACGGGTTTCGCCATAGCGCTTCATCATGTGCATGCCGGTGATGAAAAAGCTGATATGAAAACCCGCGTCTTGGGCGGCTTTGGCCAGGGGCTCGAGCTTGCCGTAATCGGCACGCGTGCCCGTGACAAACAGCAGGCGCTTGCCCGTAACCGTTGTGCCGGGCGCGCTTGATGCGTCGCTCATGCCTGCGGCTCCACGCCGTCCAGGTCGGTCCACTTGAGTTGCTGATTGCGTTGAAGGGCGCCCCGGGTGCGCGCACCAATCAAACGGTCAAAATGCTGCACCGAGATGTCGCCCGAGCCGGGGCGGCGGGCCCAGATATCTTTTTCGGTGATGACGTGCCCCGCAGGCAGGTCACGGTCGGCCACGATTGAGCCGCGCGCAAAGCGGTAAACATCTTCTTCAGGCGCTGTGCGCACCTTAGGGTTGTTGAGCGCGGTGTGGATTTCTTTGGAGCGGTCGATGATGAAGCGCAGTTCGGCCGGGTCCATCGAGCAGCTGATGTCGGGGCCTTTGCGGTAGCGGGTGTCGGTGAAGTGGCGCTCCAGAATGCAGGCGCCCAAAGCCACCGCACTGATGGCCATGCTGGGGCCAATGCTGTGGTCGCTAAAACCAATGACCGCGCGCGGGAAGGCCTGTCGCAGTTCAGTGATGCCTTGCAGGCTGACGATTTCGGGTGGCGACGGATACAGGTTGGTGCACTCCAGCAGGGCGTAGTCCACGCCCGATGCGTCCAGCGCGGCCACGGCGGGGCGCATGCTGTCAACGGTTTGCATGCCGGTGCTCATGATGATGGGCTTGCCAAAGCTGGCGATGTGGCGAATGAGCGGCAGATGGTTGCACTCGCCCGAGCCAATTTTGAAACCCGCCACGCCAATCTCGGCCAAAAAGTCGGCCGCGGCACGCGAAAACGGGGTGGAGATGTAGATCAGGCCGAGGTCTTCGGCGTGTTTTTTGAGGGCGATTTCGTCGTCTTTGGACAGCGCGCATTCCTGCATCACGTCCCAAATGGATTTGTCGGCGTTGGGCGGGAAGATGCTTTTGGCTTCGTCGGTCATTTCGTCGTCAACGAAATGGGTCTGGTGTTTGACCATTTCACAGCCGGCCAGGCGCGCTGCGGTGACCATGGCTTGGGCCACCGCAAGGCTGCCACCGTGGTTGATGCCGATTTCGGCGATGACCAAGGGGGGGTGTTGGGGGCCGATGTGGCGGTGGGCGATTTTCATGGTGTTTGGTGCAAATAAAAAGGAAGGTATGAAACCACTCAGGCAGCGGTGTCTGTGTAAAAACGAAGAATGATTTCTTTCATGGGGCCCAAGGTCTGCTGGCTCCAGACCAGTTTTCGATTCTTTTCATCTGTAATGACTCCCCCCTCAGGCAACACAAGCAGCTTGTCGGGCTTGATCATCAACCCGTTGAGGGTGACGGCCAAAAGCCCTTTGCGTCTGCTGCGCACCCAAGGCAACTTGGCTTTCACATACAACCACCATGTCCAATAGAACATGTACTCGCCGGGGAACTTGACGACGTCGCTGCGAGATATGGCTTGCATATGCGGCTGCGCAACCCAGCTGATAAAGCGCTCATCGGCAATCATGGGCCGAAATTGAAACTCGGGGTAGCGCGAATACAGGTCCATGAAATCGCGGGCGATGTAATGACAATGGGCAGGATGAAACACCACAACTGATGAGTTGCCACGGGCATATTTTCGCCCATGCGTCAATCGATTGAGCCCCCTTGCAAAAGCGCCGAAAGGGATGATGGCACTTTGCAAGATGGAAACGGATTGATTGGTGCGCAAGAGCTTCAGGAGCCGACTCATGTCGCCCAACACAATGGTGTCCAGGTCAATGTATACCGCTGGCAGATCAGTGGCCAAAATGCCCTCTTCAAACATGACCAGTTTCGCTTGGCAACCCGACCGCTTGAGGGCCGGGGCCAGCCATCGCTCGGGAAACTGCACACACTGCACGTTGTCTTTAACGCCAAGGCGTTCACGGTCGGTAATCAACACAAACCGTGGACGCAGCTCGCTGTGTTGCTCTACGCTGGTCACCAGCCGATTGATGATGTCAACGCCGTATTTATCGCCCCAGCAAATGAGCACACATTGCCATTCGGCTGTTTGTTCAATGTTCCCTGTCATGTCTGAAGCAACTCCGTACAACGCTCAAAATCAGACAGATTATCGATGTCGTGGCTGCGCTCGGGCGGCATGACCACCGTGCCTATGTGTTCACTGACAAAACTTTGCTGCACAACGAACCAGCAGGCCTGCATGGCGTAGACGGCGCCGTTGGGTTTGTAGACCGGGGGCAGGCTTTGGCGGTTGGCAAAACAATGCTCGGGGCTGGACAGCGGCGCAAAGCGGCCATCGGCTTGCAGTTGGCCCCACTTGAGCACGCCACGGTCGGCTTCGGTGACGGACATGACCAGATCAAAGGCCCCGCTGGCCAGGCGCTCCAGAGCGGCTTGCACATCGGCCACTTGGCGCAGGGGCGAGGTAGCTTGCAGCAACACCAGAGGGCCTTGCACTTGGGCGGTTTGCAGCGCGTGCACCAGCACCGGCGCCATGGGCACGGTGTCGCCACACAGCTCGGGCGGGCGCAGCAGGGCTTGCACGCCGGCAGGCAGCTGGGCGTTCAGCACTTCCTCAATGTCGGTACTGATGAGCACCCGGCTGGCCCCTGCAGCCAGGGCCACGTCCACCGCGTGGCGATAAAGTGGCTTACCCGCCAGCAAACGGGTATTTTTACCCGGCAAACCTTTGGAGCCGCCCCGTAAAGGGATGACCGCAGTCCAGGGCAAGCTCGAAGAGGTCATATAGAAGCAGGCATATGGGTTGGATGCAATAGGCTCTAAGTATACTGACGCACCCTTCCTGAACATCCCAGACTTCGCACACCATTTATTGGCCCTGTCGTTTCACGCCATTTACATGAAATCCCGCTTTCCACGCTCTTGGGGCATGCGCCTGGCCATTGGGGCGTACCAAGCCCTTTGGGTGGTACTTTTGCCCGTGTTTCTTTTGTTCTTGTGGCAAAGGGGAAAACGCGAACCGTTGTACAGGCAGTTCTGGGCAGAGCGTTGGGGCGTTGTGCCTACACTTCTGCATAACCCCATATGGGTGCATTCGGCCTCTATGGGAGAAATCCGGGGGGCCGCACCTCTGGTGCAAGCTCTTTTGAAGGCTGGTTACCCGGTACTGATCACCACCTTGACCCCAGCAGGTCGCACTGCAGCACAAAAATTGCTTCAAACCGATATAGCGCAAGGTCGCGCTCAGGTTGCCTATCTGCCGTTCGAGCTGAGTGGATCGGTCAAACGTTTCATTCACCATGTGCAGCCGCGTTGCGCCATGATGACCGAAATCGACACCTGGCCGGTGCTGCTCAACACCATCCGTCGACAAGGCGTGCCTTTGTGCATGGCCAACGCCCAATACCCGAAGAAAAGCATTGAACGCGATTTGCAGCGCTGGGGTGGTTTTCGTGCCAAGCTCTTCCCTGCGTACCAATTGGTGATGTGTAAATCTGAAACACATGCCCTGCGTTTCAGGCAAGTGGGTTGTACTCGCGTTGAGGTGGTGGGCGAAACCCGATTTGACCTGCCTGTTTCCACAGCACAAATCGCTGCTGCTGCAAAGCGAGTTCAACACTGGGAATTGGGTCTCGAACAACGCCCAGTGATCGCCTTTGCGAGTGCCATCGTGGGTGAGGATGAACAATTCATCGACGCCATGCAGCAAATTAAACAAGGCTTGACAGCGGCAGGACATAGCAAACCTCTGTTTGTGTATGTGCCACGCAGCCCTCAAAGGTTCGACACCGTTCATGATTTGCTGCAGTCGGCAGGTCTGCAGACGCTGCGCCGCAGTCAGGTGTTCGATGCCGAGCTGCAACTGGTCAACCCGGATACCAGCGTGCGTGACATTGATGTGCTGCTGGGCGACTCATTGGGCGAAATGTACTTTTACTTGGCGCTTTCTCAAGCGGTTGTTGTCGGAGCGTCTTTTGTGCCACTCGGTGCACACAACGTGATCGAACCCTTGGCCCTCAAAAAGCCCGTCATGGTGGGCCACAGCATCTGGGGCATCGAGTATCCGGGCGTGGAAGCACTGGCTGCTGGGGTTCTGCAGCAACACATGGACATCCCCTCACTGGCCCGAGCCATGTTGCATTTATTGACAGCCCCTGGTGCTTACGCGCAAGCCATGGCCGGTGCGGAGCAGTTTTATGCCGAACATGCGGGGTCGACTGCCAAGCATATGGCCGTGCTGGTCCCGTGGCTGGAAGCTCAAACATGAGTGGCCATGGCACATGGGCGTTGCAAAGCTACCTATGGCTGGCCAAAGCCATGACACCCCTTTGGCGCTGGGCTCTCGAAAAACGGCTGCAACGCGGCAAAGAAACGCCGCAAAGCCTAGACCAAAAATGGGTGAAAGCACCCGCCCACAGGCCAGAAGGTCCACTCGTGTGGGGACACGCCGTGGGTGTAGGGGAAGCCATGGCTTTGGCAGGACTCTTCGCACAAATGGGCCAGCAGTGGCCCGAGGCCCATTTCCTGATCACCACCACAGCCCGCACCTCAGGTGACGCCCTGCACAAAACTGGTTTACCGCCAAGATGCCTTCACCAGTTCGCCCCCGTTGATACGCCCGCAACCGTGGCCCGTTTTCTGGACCACTGGCGACCTGTGCTGGGTGTCTGGTGCGAAATGGACCTTTGGCCCGCCTTGATCCATGCCACCGCCGCGCGCGGCATTGCGCATGTATTGGTCAACGCTCGGCTCGATGCCGTTGCTTTGTCCAAACGACGTTGGGGGCGCGCCATTTACCAAGCGTTGTTGCCCGGGTTTAGCTGCCTGTGGGCACAAAATACCGTCACACGCGATGGACTGATTGCACTCGGCGCCAAACCTCACAGCATATTGGTTACAGGCACCATCAAAACCATGTCTCCCCCTTTGGGCTGTGATGCCAAGCAACTGGCCGTATGGCGGACCAGCCTGCAGAGCAGACATGTCTGGCTACTTGCGTCCAGCCATCCTGATGAAGAAACACTGGCATTGCAGGTTCATACGTTGCTGCGCCAGCAACACCCCAACGCATTGCTGCTGATAGCCCCTCGAGCGCCTGCTCGTGGCGGCGAAATTCAGGCTTTGTGTCCCAACGGTACTCTATTGCGCAGCACATCGGTCGACTTACCTTCCCAACATGATGCGGTCTACATAGCCGACACAATTGGTGAAATGGGCTTGTGGTACCGACTTGCACCAGTGTCCATGCTTGGAGGATCATGGGCCCCTGTAGGCGGACACAACCCACACGAAGCGCTGGCGCTGGGCTGCTATGTTTTACATGGCCCGAACATCTGGAACTTTGCAGAAAGCTACGAAGACTTGGACACGCAAGGCCTGAGCAAAGAGGTCAAAGAAATTCAGGACTTGGCTCAAGCCATATCTCGCGCTTGGCAACAAACAACACCGCGCACGGTGACGAGCACCCAACAGGCACTTGAGCCGCTAAAAAGTTTGCTCAGGTTGGCGCAAACTGAGTGAGCATTTGCCTTAGTTCAATGCGCCGAAGCACCCACATGCGCATCGGGCTTGACCGAACGTAACAAGGCGAGCATGTCGGACTCGATGCGGTGCAGCGCAGCTTCCGTCTGCCCCTCAAAACGCAGCACCAGCACCGGCGTGGTGTTGGAAGCGCGAATCAAGCCGAAACCATCTGGCCAGTCCACCCGCAGTCCATCAATATCAGAAACATGGGCTGGGGCACTGAAGACGCTGGCAGCTTGCGCTTGCAAGGCTTTCGTCACCGTATGCGGTTCACCTTCAGCGCAAGCCACGTTCAGCTCTGGCGTGCTGAAACTGGTGGGTAAAGCGTTCAGCACTGCATTGGCATCGGGCGCTTGGCTCACGATCTCCAACAATCGGCATCCCGCATAGGTGCCATCGTCAAAACCGTACCAACGCTCCTTGAAGAAGATGTGCCCACTCATCTCGCCGCCCAACGGGGCTTGACCACCTTCGGCCTCGATGGCTTTCATCTTGGCTTTGATGAGCGAGTGACCGGTTTTGTACATCAAAGCTTTGCCGCCTGCAGCTTCAATGGCCGGGGCGAGGCGCTGCGAGCATTTCACATCAAACAAGATGGTTCCACCGGGCACACGGCTGAGCACGTCTTGGGCAAACAGCTGCATCTGCCGGTCTGGGTAAATGTTGTTGCCGTCTTGGGTCACGATGCCCAAACGATCACCGTCGCCATCAAAAGCCAGACCCAACTCAGCGCCCGTCGTCTTCAGGGCTTCGATCAGGTCTTGCAGGTTCTCGGGCTTGCTTGGGTCAGGGTGGTGGTTGGGAAAGTGACCATCGACTTCGCTGAACAACTCGACCACATCGCAGCCCAGCGCGCGAAAAATGGTGGGGGCCGAAGCACCCGCGACGCCGTTACCCGAATCCACCACGATTTTCATGGGACGCGCCAAGCGGATATCACCCACGATCCGCTGTGTGTAGTCCGACAAGACATCCAGCGATTTGACACTGCCGCCGTCACGCAGCTTCCAGCTTTCGGTCTCCATCATCTGGCGCAATGCTTGGATCTCGTCGCCGTAAATGGCACGACCGGCCAAAACCATCTTGAAACCGTTGTAGTCCTTGGGGTTGTGGCTGCCGGTGACCTGAATGCCACTTTGGCAAGCGGTGTTGGCCGCAAAGTACAACATGGGTGTGGTGACCATCCCGATATCGATGACCTGGATACCTGATGCCACGAGCCCGCGAATGAGTGCCGCCGTCAGGCTGGGCCCACTCAAGCGGCCATCACGCCCCACAGCCACCAGGGTCTGCCCCTCGGCCATCGCTTGAGTACCAAAAGCTTTGCCCAGACCTTCGGCCACCGACTCGTTGAGCGTGGACGGCACCACACCCCGAATGTCATAGGCTTTGAAGATGGAGGCAGTGACTTGCATGTGAAACCCGTTTGTGCAAAAGGAATGAGCGTCGATTGTAGGTGTCAATGCCCAGTTCGCCGTCAGAAACTGACTCGAAACCGCAGGTCCGAAAATGTCTAAGACCTTCGATTTTTGCGACTAACATGCCCCACATGCACACCTCTCAGGAACTGTTCTTGCACGGCCAGCCCATCGACGAAGGCCGCTGCTACAGCGCATTCAAGGACAAGGATGCCCGCTTTGATGGACTGTTCTTCATGGGCGTGCGCTCCACAGGCATTTACTGCCGTCCCGTGTGCCGAGTGCGTTTGCCTCTGCAAAAAAACTGCCGTTTCTTTGAAACGCCTACGCAAGCAGAGGCGGCTGGTTTCAGACCTTGCCTCAAGTGCCGCCCCGAACTGGCCCCGGCCCAACGCTGGTGGACGACCACAGACGCCAGCGCCATCCTGGCGCAAGCGGCGGCTCGGCTGCTCGATCAAGCCTTGACCCAAGGCGGCAAAGCACCTGCGATGACCACACTGGCCACCCAATTGGGCGTGAGCGACCGGCACCTGCGCCGCGTGTTTGAAACACACTGGCAGGTTTCACCTTTGCAGTATTTACAAACCCAGCGGCTGCTGCACGCCAAACAGTGGCTGCAAGACAGCCCCTTGCCCACGTCCGAAATCGCCCACCTCAGCGGCTTCGGCTCGACACGGCGCATGAATGCCAGCTTTGCCCAGCATTACCAGTTGACGCCCCGCCAGCTACGCCCCAAGACACACGCCCCAGGAGCGCCTGTGACACTGAGGCTGGCCTACCGCCCGCCCTTGCAGCGCGAACATCTCTGGGGCTTTTTGCAAAGCCGCTCACTGCCAGGTGTTGAACTCTGGACAGGCGAAGGCATGCAGGCCCAGCTGCACCGAACGGTGCGCTGGCACCCCGGGGCATCGCATCGAGCGCCGCTCACGGGCTGGATCGTGGTGAGTTGGGTGCATGACTCGCCCCATGTGCAGCTGCAAGCGAGCACAAGCCTTTTGCCGGTGCTGCCCGAGTTGGTGGCCAGGGTGCGCCAATGGCTGGATCTGGACGCCGATCCGGCCGCCGTGCACGCGGTGCTCGGGCAGCACTTTGCGCAGGCTCATGGCATCCGCATCCCGGGTGGGCTGGACAGCTTTGAGCTGGCCGTGCGCGCCGTGCTGGGGCAACAGATCACCGTCAAAGCTGCCCGCACGCTGGGCGACCGCCTGGTGCAGGCCTTGGGATTGCCCTGTCAGACGCCCTGGCCTGAACTGAATCGGCATTTCCCCGATGCGGCGACCCTGGCCCGTGAGGAAAACGCCGCCCTCATGGGTAGCCTGGGCATCGTGCGCCAACGCCAACGTGCCATCCAGGCCCTGGCACAGGCCGTCGACAGCGGTCAATTGCAGCTGACACCGGGCAGCGGCATCGCGGCCACCTTAAGCGCCCTGCAAGCCCTGCCCGGCATCGGCCCTTGGACAGCCCATTACCTGGCCATGCGCACCCTGCACTGGGAAGACGCCTGGCCAGTGCAGGATGTGGCGCTGCAAAACGCACTGGGGGTGCGTGATGAGGGCCGACCCACCCAAGCGCTGGAACACATGGGCCAGGCCTGGCAACCTTTTCGCAGTTACGCCCTGTTGGCCGCCTGGGCCTTGTCTGCCCCACCCCACACCACGCTGGAGAAGCCATGAGCACATTCACCACCCACACCAGAAGCCCTTTGGGTGACCTCCTCCTCGCCTGCAACGACCGGGGCCTATGCGGCGTTTGGTTTGAGGGGCAACGCCACGGCCCGCAAACGCAGGTCATCCAAGGCTGGCAACCCGCGCCAGACCACCCGCTGCTGCAAGCCACCGCGGCGCAGTTGCAGGATTACTTTGCCGGGCGCAGGACCGTGTTCGATCTGCCACTGGACCTGTCTCGCGGTACGGTCTTTCAGCAAGCCGTTTGGCAAGCGCTGCTGAACATTGAGGCAAGCACTCACCAAAGCTATGGCCAGCTGGCCTCGCGCTTGAACAAGCCTCAGGCCGTTCGAGCCGTGGGCGCAGCGGTGGGGCGTAATCCGGTGAGTATCATCGTGCCTTGCCATCGGGTGCTGGGCAGCACAGGTCAGCTCACCGGATACGCCGGAGGCCTAGAGCGCAAACGTGCGCTGCTGCAACTCGAAGGCCACCCGCTTTCTTGAAACCCACTGCAAATGACCTCTCCTCACGCCAAAGGCTGGCTGCCCGACTTCTTGATTCTGGCCGCCATTTGGGGCTCTTCTTTTTTGTTCATGCGCGTCGCCTCCATCGAGCTGGGCGCACTGCCCACTGCCGCCATTCGGGTTGCGATTGCTTCTATCTTCTTGCTGCCCATCATGCTGGCCAAAGGCCATTGGACTGAGTTGCGTCGGCATTGGAAACCAGTGCTGTTTGTGGGGGTCCTCAACAGCGGCATCCCGTTTGCTTTGTATTCTTTTGCGGTGATGCACATCACCACCGGTTTTTCATCCATCCTGAACGCCACAGTGCCTTTGTTTGGCGCACTTGTCGCCTGGTTCTGGCTGGGTGACAAGCCCAGCTTGTCACGCACCGTGGGTCTGGCCATCGGCTTTGGTGGCGTGCTGCTGCTGGCCGGCGGGCAAGCCAGCTTCAAACCCAATGCCTCAGGTATCGCACCCGCTTGGGCCGTCTTGGCTTGTTTGGCCGCGACCACCTGCTATGCACTGGCGGCCAGCTTCACCAAAAAACACATCCCCAGCCTGCCCCCTTTGGTCACCGCAACGGGCAGCCAAATAGGTGCCACCTTGGCATTGGCCTTGCCTGCCTTGTGGTTTCGTCCTGATCACGGGCCCAGCGCCTCGGCTTGGTGGGCCCTGCTGGTGGTGGGGGTGCTGTGCACAGGCGTAGCCTACATCCTGTATTTCAAACTCATCGAAACCGCAGGGCCTGCCCGAGCCCTCACGGTCACATTTTTGGTCCCGGTTTTTGCCATCGCTTATGGCGTGCTGTTTTTGGGTGAAACCGTCACCGCGGGTATGCTGCTCTGCGGTGGGGTGATCTTGGCGGGTACGGCACTGTCCAGTGGCTTGGTCAAGTTGCCGGGGCGCTGAGAGGGCGATGAACGTGCACCCTCTGCTCACGTTGAACCACCTCGCGAGCCCGCAACTGCCCACAGCCACCGTCCACATCTTGCCCCGCTGACTGACGCAATTTGGTCAAAACGCCCCGTTGGTGCAAGCTGCGTGCGATCTCGGCCGCACGCGCCCAACTGGGCCGCGCAAAAGGCAAATCGGGCACCGCGTTGTAGGGAATCATGTTCATAAGGGCATATTTGCCCTTCAGCAGTCGCACGATCCCTTCGATCTCTTCATCGCTGTCGTTCACGCCCTCAATCAGCGTCCACTGGTACTGGATCGGGTAACCCGTGGCGCGGGCATAGGCTTCGCCTGCTTCCACCAAATCTTGCGGATCAAAGCGTGGTGCTCTGGGCAGTAACTGGGCTCGCAAATCAGCCCGGGTGGTGTGCAGCGACAGCGCCAGTGCTGGCTTGACAAGGCCGAGCGGCAAACGCTCAAAAACCCGCGCATCGCCCACTGTGGAAAACACCAGATTCTTGTGACCAATGTTGCCCAGGGTGCCCAGCAGGTCAATGGCGTCCATCACCGCATCCAGGTTATGCGAAGGCTCACCCATACCCATGAAGACGACTTTTTTGACGGGCCGAAGGGTGCGCGCCAGAGCCACTTGCGCCACGATCTCTGCACTGCCCACCTGCCGGATCAGGCCCTCACGCCCCGTCATGCAAAACACACAGCCGACCGCGCATCCGACTTGGGACGACACACACAGGCCATCGCGGGGCAGCAATACGCTTTCGACCGTCTGCCCGTCTTTCAAGCCCACCAGCAAACGGGCTGAACCATCCTGACCAGGGTGCTGTTCGCGAAGCGTGGCCAATCCCGCCAATTCAGCGCTCAAGACGGGCAAGGCCTCACGCACCGCGGTGGGCATGAAACTGTCCAGAGGTCTGCGACCACTGTCTTGTGGCTTGGCCTGCGTCCACAAACGCAGCACCCTTTGCTGGTGACGCTCATTCGCGCCCAACGAGCGCAAATGGTCGCGGATGTCCTGAATGCTGTGCATGGGTTTCAGTAATGCGGCGGAATTTCGTCACGCAAGTTGCGTAGTTCAGCGCCCCCACCAGATTCGGGCAAGCGATCGCGCATCTGTCGCAACTCCTGAATCAGCGCGTCAATTTGCTGCTGCTGGCGGTACACCTGCGCATTGAGTTGATCGAGCAGGTCTTCGGTGAAACCTGCCTTGATTTCAAGGTCGACCAGTCGGTTTTCGATGGGAAAAGGGATGTCCATAGCTCTATTGGACATGATTTTGGCAGGGACTTTTTGAGATCTTTTATAATTAACGAATCGCCGAGTTAACTGAACTACTTGCAGGGCGATCCATAAATTCTGCTAAAGCGTTCGCCAGGCTCCGGGTTTTCAGGGTCGGCAACGCCGACAAACCACTGAAAATTTAGGAGCCTTTTTCATGTCCAGCAATTTCCTCTTCACCTCCGAATCCGTCTCGGAAGGTCACCCAGACAAAGTGGCAGACCAAATCTCTGACGCGATTTTGGACGCCATCTTCGCGCAAGACCCCCTCTCACGTGTGGCTGCCGAAACTCTGACCAACACCGGCTTGGTCGTGTTGGCTGGCGAGATCACCACGAACGCACACGTCGACTACATCCAAGTCGCACGCGACACCATCAAGCGCATCGGCTACGACAACACCGATTACGGCATAGACGACAAAGGTCGGGCTGTGACGGTTTGCTATGACAAGCAATCCAACGACATCGCCCAAGGTGTGGACCACGCGTCTGACGACCACCTCAACATCGGCGCGGGC
>JACCDW011211335.1_pt1 | contig 14127 bp, 13 predicted proteins | sample 7449781 | NCBI WGS metagenome assembly JACCDW01 (sample SAMN15323449, study PRJNA562643) | freshwater metagenome | isolation source: river surface water | place: USA:Blue River Watershed | collected 2017-08-18 | reverse complement strand
CTTAAGTCTAAATCGACAAAGAATTTGTCGTCAAAAAGTTCTTTGTTTATATTTTCGTATACTGAATGTTTTACAGATCTTGTCATGTTTAAAACAACCCTGTTCCAATTTTCTATTTCTTCTTTTGGTTCTACCCATGTTTGAATATTTAGATAAATTGATTTTAAATTTTGTGAATCAATGGTTCCGTATTGTGATTTGAATGTACGAAATCCATTGAGTTTGCAAGTTTTTCCTTTTTTCATAAAAATTTTTCATATCTCAAAAGTTTATTTTTGATTAATTATACAGATTATTTATATTTATATCAACCAAGAAAAAATATGTTAGTAGTAAAAGTAGACAGTAAAGGTAATATCGAACGTGCTTTAAAAGAGCTGAAGGGGAAGGTTATAAAAACCAAACAAAACAAAATCCTTTTTGAAAGAAAAGAGTTTGAGAAGGATTCTGTGAAGAAAAGGAAAATTGTTCAAAAAGCTGTACACATTCAGAAATTTAAAAACAATATTTAAATATTTTCCGAAAGACTTTTTAGTTTAAAGTAGTTAAGTTCGTTAAATTCTTCAGTTGTTATTTTTTTAACGACTTGGTCAATTGTTTGCTTAGTTTCTTGATCTGAAGAATTCTTTTGATTTTCTAATTTTTCTAAAATTATTTTTTTAGTTTCTGAGTATTTCTCGAATAATTTTTCTTTTGGCGTGTTTAATATCTCCAACACTTCTTTTTGTTCTGACTCACTCAAATTAGAAATATATGACTTAATTGTTTTGTTTGCAACATTAGTCATAGTTTTAAGAGGTACATTTATAACTTCGTTCTCTTTTTTTACTTCTGTTTTTTGTAAATTTTCACAAATTACTTTTTTACTTTTAATTTTTGACTCAAGAGTCAAAAGACCTGTGGAAAAAAGATTATCAATATCAGAATATTCGTTATTTGATTTAACATGACCAACCCAAGAATTTAGTTCAGAAAATGTTTTTGGTGAAATTTTATTTAAAGTGTTTTCATAAATTGTAGTTACTTGATTCAAATATTCATTTGCAACATCTTCATTTAAACCTTTCTTTTGCGATAACTCATCGTACAAGTAAAACAATTTTGATACGTTTTTATTTTTCAAAACCAATTCTTTAAACACAAATAAATCTTTTTTTACTGAGTTTTTTGAATAGGATTCTGTTAAACACTTTTCAATTTTAGATTTTAATTCACCAAATTTCATTTTTATATTTTTCTAATAAATATCAACTAATTTTATTTATTTCATCTGTTTCCGTTTCAGAAGTTTCTTCATCATATTCATCTCGGTCAATCATTTCACCATCCCACCAATCACCAGCACCATACCAAGAAATAAAATCTTCAACATCTTCTTGTTTATCTAAATAACTTTCGTAGGTGTTTTTCCAATATTCTCTAACATTAATAACCGCATATCTTTTTGTTATAATTTCATATTCGTGTACTTTAGGTAATTTAATTTCTTCAGTTAAAAAATTTGGATTTTCTCTATACAACGCAAAAATAAATTCAAAATCTTGGGCTCTAATATCTATCCCAATGTCGTCAAAAATTTGTTTTATTACTCTTTGATTTGTATGTGAAAACAAATCCCTACTATCTATACCTTCATCCATTCTTTTAAGAATGAATTTTAAATTTTTTTGTGGTAATTTTTCTAATTTACTCATGATAATAAATATTAATCACCAAGAAGTTTAGATAACTGATCATCAATATCACCAAAAGATTGTGATCCTTTTGTAAAGTCCCAATACTCTTCCTCTTCAGATTCTGTTAAAATTTTTAAGTTTTTATTTATAGCTCTGTTTTCAGGAATTGGTGGTGCTCCTCCGGCCTCAGGTCCTGGCGGTGGTGGCGGTGGTGGCGGTGCTCCTCCTTCTGATTCACCACCTTCCTCAGCTGGTGGTGCTTCTGTAGATCCTGTAACAACACCATATAATTTATCAACATTATCAAACAGACCTGTATGAGTTATAATTGTTGCGGTATTATCAAGTTCAGAAGAAACCGCTCTTTCCATTCTAATTTGTTGCACATCAAGTTTAATTTCTTCATCACTAAACCCAAATATATGTTTTTTAGCCCAAGTTGCGGAAGTTGCTTGAATTGATTTAGGTATTTCAGCGACTAAATCTTTGTATAGTAATACTTTTTCTTTCCATACATCAATCATCAATAAATCTGCTTGTTTTGACGGATTTGTAAGTTGTAAGGTAAAATTTTCCAATTCATCTTCAAAACCCATCAAGAATAAGTGAATAATTGCAATTTTATTCATTTCTGCAATAACACTTTTTTGTATTTTGTTGATTGTTCTTGCAAATCTAATATCTAATAAAGATAAATTTTTACCATCACCTACAGGTTCCTCAAATCCAAGATATGCTTTTGGTATACGAAGTGCTGTAACAAGTTTCTTTTGAATATATTCAATATCTGCAATTTCTGATAAGTTTGTTCCTCCAGGTAATGTTGTTATTGGGTCAGGAGCGGCAACATCTCTAACGGGAACAAAGTAATCTTGGTCTACCGCCATTTGATTAAATCGTAAATCAACATTTCCTGTTTTATTGTCAACAACTTGTTCTCTTTTGAATTTGTTTGCAACCCTTTGTACGTATGCCTCAACATCTTTATCGTCCATGTTACCAACGAAGACTTTAAATATTCTTCTTTCAGGTGCTCTTGATGTTCTATAGATTAACATCGCATCTTCAGCCAAAACTAATTGTTTCCAAATACGTCTTGCCTTTTCCAACATTGATGTACCATATGGTAATTTTCTATCATCACCTAAAAGTCTAAAGTGTGCAATTTCCCAAGTGTTAAACTCAGTATTTTTTTCTTTCCAACTAAATTTTAAAGATTTTTGTTTGATGTTCGGAACCGCAGAAAAAGTTCTTGTTTCCATACCCCTTTCAATCCTTTCGATTTCAATATTTGGTAATTGTAAACATCCTATTACCCCTCTTTCTTCATCAAGTTTTAAATAAACAAAATTATCACCGTACTTACACATGTTTCTTATCCACATTGGTAAGTTTGTGTTGATATCTAATCTATTAATGAATAAATCAACAATAATAGATTTGATTCTTTTTGATTCAGAATAAACTTGTAAAACATAACCATCTTGATTTGGAGTTGTAGACTCTTCCGCGTAGATATCTAAAGCTGTTGAGATCTCTGGTGTATATTCCATCGACTCGTAGTCGTAAAAAGCCGCAATTCTTGTTGGTTCGTAATAAACCGCCTGAGTATAAAGATTGTTTTCAATTTTACCCCACTGATTACTTAAAAATAATGATTGTTGTTGTTGGAGTTTTTCTTTATCGTACTCCTGTTTACTTGTTGTTCTAAGGAGTTCTTGTTTATCTAACTTATAAGAAGGTTGACCCATCCCCAATAATGAGTTGGGACCAAAGGTTTGGGATAACCTTTGCCAAACCGTTAGATTTTGATTATTATTTTCCATATTAAAAGTTTAACTATAGAGATAAATATTTCAATAGTTAGTTATGGACAAGTTTCTACACTATCAATATATCCATAAAGATCCGTGTGTACAACATAGTATGTTGGGTTGACATAAACAATCCAGTACTCCGGTCCTGAAAATAATTGTGTTGCACATGTTGGGTATCCCGTATTTGTCAAATAAACAGGTTCACCAACATTTAATGATAAAATGTATCCTAACATTCCATTACTTGTTGCGCCTGTTAAAATTTTATCTATTCCTATACAAGCATCACTTAACGATCCTTGTATATTCTCCCCATCAACACTATATGTGAATATTGTTGTTGTCATACCTGTCGGTACCGAACAACTTGGTGTTGGTGTAGGTGTAGGTGTTATAGTGGGTGTAATAGTGGGGGTAATGGTTGGTGTGACCGTAGGTGATACGGTTATTGTTGGTGTTGGCGTTGGATTTACAAACATCAAATATAAATAATTTCCAATAGTAAGATACTCATTATTTTCTGTTATTATTGGGTTCACAAGAAATTCTGGTAATGGAGTTACTGTTACTGTAGGAGTTGGGGTTGGTGTAGGAATTGGTGAAGATGTAACGTTTGGGATAATTTGTTGTGAATCAATGGCAGGTCCTAAATTTTCATTTTTCGATCCTTTTTTATAATTGAATGAATTTGGGAAAACTTTAACTCCAATTTTTTGTTGGCCCGGTACAATTAATTTTGAACCGTCATTAATTCTTCCTGATCTTCTTCGAAAATTTAAACCCATACATATAATTATCTTCTTGTTCCAAATAACCAACCATACTTAATATAATCATCTTTTGAAGGTCCGTCATTTTTTCTAAATCTGTCATTCATAACATTTGCATTTGGCATTGTTGGGTCAAAATGTAATTGTTTTGTAATATTCTCGTTAGATGCGACATTCCAAGATTCAATCATTACTTTGGTATGTTCTGTTGCTTTTTGGAGTTTTGAAAAAGATGATTCACCAACATAAATTGCCATTGCAATACCCATTATCAAGTCATCATGTTGTCCCTTTTGGTGGTCAGGTCTGCCATTAACGTAAACAAAAGTATTCATTTCGTTATAAAGCCTAACACTCTTTAATTTAAACTTATGTCTTACAGCTTCTTCTAAAGCTGCGATTATTTGAACCCTTTTTGAGTTAAAATTTATCCCTGGTATTTTATCCGCAGCTTTTGGATTATACGACCAAACACTTGTTGTATCAACCCCATCAACATATAAATTTTTATAACCTAATTCTTGTAATTTTCTTACGGTTGTAATTCCCATACCTCCAGTGATATCGACAACAATAAATGAGTTGTATAATACCGCCCATTTATAGGCAATTTCGGCTAAAGCATCTGGTGGTATTTTTCCCACATATTCAAAAACTTGTTCTCTATCGTCAAAATCAATTATTTGAATTGATGAGAAGTCTTCACTATCTCCTCTAGACACATCCACACCCATAATGTATTTATGACCTTCTACGGGTTCTTTCCAAATCCACAAAGAGTTACCCATCAACTTAGAAGGTGGATCAACAAGTGAGTTATTTTTAATATACTCCAAATCTTTATTGTCAAAAACATTATCACCAGACCCCAAAAATTCACAATTTAACTCTTGATTGATTTTTCTTTTATCATACTTGAGTTTTTTAACCATTTTTTCATACCAAGTAGAACATGGTTGATAACCTTGATCAAAATATGTTTGTAATTCTTTATAATCTCTCGAGTATGGATCTATATGTGAAAAAGAAATATTTTTTGAGTCATCGTATTCTTCTTTATTAAGTAGGTAATGAACTAAATCATCAGTTGGGACCAAATAAAGATCTTTTGCATATCTTGGGTCTCTATACCAATACATCTCAGAAATCTTGAAATTATTCATCCCTTTCAGTGACTGGTCATATATTTCATAATAAATTGGGTCGTAACCGTTTGGTGTTGATACGACAATAACCTTACCACCTGTAGATAACGATGCCATACAAGCCGCCCAAAAATCATTGTCCGCCTCAATAAACGCAGCTTCGTCAAACACAAGAATTGTGGGTGTAAAACCACGGAGTGCATCTTTTGATGTTGCAACCGCCTTTACTTCGGATCCGTTATTTAGTTTATAATGTCTTTGTGAATTTTTTTCAGGTGCAAATCCCGCACCTACCCAATTTGGCCATTGGTCTATAAACGCCCTTATTTTATTTGCCATTTCCTGAGACGTATCAAGTTTGTTTGCAATTATTAGAATTTTTTCAGGTTTGTTTTTCTTTGCAAATACCAATCTTTTTGATATCCATGCTGCGGTTACCGTTGATACACCCGCCTGACGATATTTTAACGCAATATTTTCTTCAAAGTTTTCATAATCGTCAAGTAAGGATATTTGATCGGGAAATAATTCTAAAGGTACGTATGTCGATACTGTATTATCGTATGTTTGTAGATAGGTTCTTAATGCATATGGAGTGTCATTCATACACTTCACATATTCAATCATTACTTGTTCTTTGGACAGAGCCATAAAATTTTTTTACTTTTTAGATTTCCCAATTGAAAATATTTTACCTATTGGTAACTCCATCGGGGCTTCATCAGAAAACATAGTAACTTTTTTTGGTTTACGAAGTATAAAAGATTCATCTTTTTTCTTTGTTTCTTTAATCGCATCAATTAAGTCTTTTTTTGACATTTTTGCGTCAACCTCATTTTCCAACATTTCGACAATCGTATTTTCTATGAAGTTTTGTAAACTTTCTTTTGTTTCTTTCTTTTTATATTCGACAGTTTTTTCAGGGTGTTTTTTTTCTGGCATATCTTTGTATTGTTTTTTTGATGTTGAGTCTGAAAACTCTTTTGCCATTTTACACCATTTACAGTTTTTAGAAGAACACTTATTACAACGAGCCCAAAATAAACCTTGTTGTGCTTTAGATTCGAATTTTTCTTTAATTTCACCTTCCGTTTGTGGAATACCATCTAAAGACCCGTCAGGATCTTTACTATTATTAGTACCATAATCTTGAGGGTTATCATAATTAACTGGTTTGTTACCACCAAACTCATTTTTATTCAACATATCATCAATAGTCGCATCTTCAGCAATTTCACCTTCTTTTGTTGTTACAGTAACCATTCCAGTGCCTTGGTCATATTTAACATTACCATCTTTTACATCAACACCTGTTTGAGCCAAATCCGTTAAAGTACCCTTTAATTGTGTTTGTGATGGAATTGTAACTTTTTGAAACGCTTCCTTTTCTTCAGACTTTTTAAATTTTTCTACTAAAGCGTTTATTTGTGATTCAGTCAAATTAAATATGGTTTTTTTACTTAAACCATTTTCCAATAAAAAATTAATTTTAGTTTTCATAAACTACTTCTTTTTCAAATTGTAATACGATGTCTCTTTCGTATAATTTATTTTTAACACTTTCTTCAGTTTCCCCAAATTGGAAAACTAATCTTTTAATTAAAGAAAAATCTTTTTCATCATTCTCCTTTTCCCATCCTAAAGCCAAAACGCCATCCATTGAATCAATGACTGAGAAAACGTCAGAGTTTTGTACCAGATCAAATGCAACTTCTTCATTTATTAATGTTCCTACTTTTTTTATGTATTCCATATCAGGTGGTGACGGATAACCATTTGCAGGTTTTGATTCCCAATTTTCACCAAACACTTCTAAAGTATCAGAAAATATAAACTCATAAATGTTATCCCCCTTATAATTAGGTCCCATCCCATTTATGTAAATTAGGTAATTCATAGAATTGATCCCGACTTTGTTATTTTATATTCATTACCGTTATATTTGAAAATGAGGTTACCTTTAATACTTTTACCCATAAATGTAGAGTTTGAATTTTCCTTTAAAAATTTTTTTAAGGTGTTGTATTGAAATTTGTTTTCCACTAATTTAGAGTATTTTTCTTTAATCTCGTTTTCGGATATTGTATAATAACTTGATAATATTTTATCAATTTTAGACTCTCCAAAAGTACCATGTTTTAGATGGTAGTGAGAATTTGTTGGTCTTTGTCTTAATGTTCTTCTCAAAGACATATCCTCTTCTTTTCTTTTTTCATAAAAATTTTGAAATTCGTCGTCTGTATCATCAATACCGTATTCATCATCCTCATATAAATTATCGGACATTGCCTTAGTGTAGGCACTACCTAAATAATCTTGGAAAGCCTCTCCATAATTTTTATAAGTTTCACCCATTTCTTCTGGTGATTCTTCATTATCTGACGGTAACTCATCACCTTCATCAGATGAAGTTGTTTCATCCTCATCTTCTTCGGTACCCTCTAATTTTGAGATAATTTGTTCGATATCATCTTCATCAAGAACATCAACATCGATTGCCGATAATATTGAGTTTATAATATACTTTATGTCTTTTGGTGATAAATCATCACTTTCTTCATAAGTTCTTATTTTTTGTGCCAACTTACCTACTAAAATCTGAATTCTTTTGAAGTCTGAAACTTTTCTTGTTTTTGGTTTTTCTTCATCTCCCATTCCGCCCATATCAGAAAGATCTTCATCATCCGATGGTGGCATTTCACTTTCTGTATCATCCGATGGTGGCATTTCACCCCCCATTTCCGAATCTACAGGGGCCGGTGGCATTTCATCCCCCATGTCAGCGTCTACAGGTGCTGGTGGCATTTCACCTCCCATTCCAGCATCTACAGGAGCCGGTGGCATTTCACCTTCCACACCTGCATCTACAGGTGCTGGCGGCATTTCACCTCCTATTCCTGCGTCCACAGGTGCCGGTGGCATGTCTCCACCCATACCCGCATCTACAGGTGCAGGTGGTTCAGTTATTGGTGTTGGTTGAGATGGTGGTGTTGGTATTTCACCACCTGTAGGTTCTTGTTTCTTCTTATTTCGTTTTAGAATAAACTTTTTTTTTTGCTCACCAATTAGTGAGATACCTTCTTTGTTTTCGTAAAGATCATTAATTTCCTTAGCCATTAAGTTTAAACGCTTCAATGCTTGTGAATAAGATCTATAATAGTTTCTTTCTTGTATTGGTTCAATATATTCACTATCAGATTCATTAATAGTACCTTTAATTATGTATCCTTGTCTTTCACGTACTATTTCATAAGTGTTTCCATCAGCAAGATCGATTTTATATTCAGACTTTGCTGTTTCATTAATTGAATTTGGAATGTTTTCATTGAATCTTGCGATTTCCATAATTCTCTTAATTTTATCCATTCCTTGAAGTTTTTCACTACCTATAGGTTTAATTCCTGACATAGTTATATTTTTTTTTAAATTAATTTTTCTTAATAAATATATCGATTAATACATTTATTCTTTTTTTGGGTTAATTATTGTTTCATAGATAATTTTTTATCTATGACTTCGGTTGGTACGTCGTAAAGTTTTTCAATATATCCATTTCTTCGGAGTAGTTTGAAGACTAAGTTTTCTAAAGACATTTCTCCATTTTTTTCCAACCCGCAGTTTCTGAAATTTTTAAGTTTTTCTTTGTATTTTTTTACCAACGACTTTATCTCATCGGGATCTTCATCTTGGATGTTTTCTATTACTCCGTCTATAATTCTCATCCATTGATTTGCCTTTTCTTTAACTAATTTTTTATCAATATCTTTTGTTGTGAATTTTTTTGGTTCATTCATCCACATATCAAAAAGAATTGAATAAATCCCACTACTAAATGTTGTCTCATCTTCTTTTTGGACAAAACACTCAACGTCATACCCAAACATTTTAATATTGTGTTTTTGATTAAAGATAACTTTTTTAAGATCAAAAAATTCCAAATATAAATCTTTTGTATTTTCAGGAAATTGGTTAAAATTTACAACAACATGAAGATCTATGTCGGAGAATTTTGACCAGTTATAATTAACTAAAGAACCAATCATTATAATATCAGTTATTACAACATCAACACCTAAAAAATCTATAAATTGGTTAGCAATTTCTAATAGTCTTTCTCTAACTTCAGGTCTCATTTTCATTTTTTGACCTTCAGGATCTCCCATATAATCTTCTTTTGGAAGAAACCAAATCTTAGGGTTTAGGTCATCTTGAGATTCAAAACTTTTTAAAATATCTGAAGTATTCATAATAATAAATACCTACAAATTATAGTTTCTTGTAATTGTGTGTTTTAGAAATGTTTTTATTAAAAAAATTACCTTGTGATTCTGCCATTCTGAATTGAGTATAAGTCTGATGAGGTACATCATCATACTCATATCTTACACCGTTTTTAAATTCTGCAATCATTTTTTTTGTGATCGTATCGTACTGTGTTCTAACAATATTCGATGATTGGACTTCGTTCAATATTGTAGTTCCGCTAATTGTTTCGCTAGTTATTGCCATTTCTTTTAATTTTAAATAAAAAATAATTATTAAGATATTTTTGTAAATTTAAAACCTAAGTTTTGAGTTATCTTATAATTTTATAATTATTGAATAATGGACTTTTCATGTAATTATGATTAGTTTTTTTAAAAAAAAAAGATATGTTAGATTTTGTTGATGATAATGATAAGGGTAAGAAAAAAACTGATACAGGTACCCCAGTGTTAGATAACTTTAGTAAAGATTTAAATAAATTAGCCGAAGAAGGTAAGTTGGATCCTGTAATTGGTAGAAAAACAGAAATAATTAGAATTGCACAAATACTTTCTCGAAGGAAAAAAAACAATCCTATTATTATTGGTGAGCCAGGTTGTGGTAAAACCGCAATTGTTGAAGGTTTAGCTATGATGATTCATAACGGTGAATGCCCAAAAAATTTGGCAGATAAACGAATTTTATCTTTGGATATAAATTCATTAGTTGCGGGTACAAAATATAGAGGTCAGTTTGAAGAAAGAATGAAGGTAATAATTGAGGAGTTACAGTCAAATCCCAATATTGTTATATTCATAGACGAAATTCACACAATGGTTGGTGCAGGTAACAGCTCGGGGTCATTAGATGCGTCAAATATATTCAAACCAGCATTATCAAGAGGAGAGATTCAATGTATTGGTGCGACAACGTTAGATGAGTATCGTAAAAGTTTTGAAAAAGATGGGGCATTAGAAAGAAGATTTCAAAAAATCATTGTAGACCCATCTTCAAAAGACGAAACTTTAGAAATTTTAAAACTTAGTAAATCAAAATACGAAGAACATCATAAAGTATCTTATGATGATCACACACTAAAATTATTTGTTGAGTTAGCCGATAGATATATTACTGACAGAGAATTTCCCGATAAGGCTTTTGACATATTAGATGAGGTAGGATCAAGAATGCAAATTGATATAAAACTTCCTCAGGTTATTGAGGACTTAAAGTCGGAAGCTTCAGGTATTAAAAAACAAAAAATGGATGTTATTAAAAAACAAAATTACGAACAAGCCGCTGAGTTAAGAGATAAAGAAAGAGCAGTTTTATCTAAATTGGAGGAAGAAAAGAAAAAGTTCGAAGATTTTTTAACAAGTAGTAAAAGACCTATACCCGAAAATTTAGTTTATGAAGTTGTTTCAAACATGACTAAAATTCCGGTTTCAAAAATTAACGTTGATGAGAAAACATCACTCATTAACTTATCCGATAATTTAAATTCAAAAGTTATTGGTCAAAAAGACGCTGTTGATAAAATATCTAAGTCAATTAGAAGAAACAGAATTGGTATAAAGGACCCTAATCGCCCAATTGGATCTTTTATTTTCTTAGGGTCGACAGGTGTAGGTAAGACATTTTTGGCAAAACAACTAGCCAAAGAAATTTTTGGTAGTCAAGATAGTTTGATTCGTGTTGATATGAGTGAATATCAAGAAAAACATACAATATCTCGATTAATAGGTTCTCCTCCAGGTTATGTTGGGCATGATGAAGGTGGGCAATTAACAGAACAAGTAAAAAATAAACCATATTCGGTAATTTTATTTGATGAAATAGAAAAAGCGCATAAAGATATTTTCGCAACTTTATTACAAATGTTAGATGACGGACATTTAACAGATTCTTTGGGTCGTAAAATCAACTTCAAGAATTGTTTGATTATTATGACATCAAACATAGGTGTTAAAAAATTACAAGAATTTGGTACAGGAGTTGGATTTAAAAGTGTCTCGAGTTCTGCAGTTGCTGAAGAACAAAAAAGAGATGTACTTAAAAAAGAACTCAGTAAGTTTTTTGCACCTGAATTTTTAAACAGAATTGATGATGTAGTAATCTTCAATTCTTTAAAGAAAGAAGATATCGACAAAATCACAAAACTTGAGTTAGATATATTAATCAACAGAGTTAAAGAAAAAAATTACAATTTTACATATTCAGACTCATTGATTGATTTTATTTCTAAAGTTGGTTTTGATGAGACTTACGGTGCGAGACCAATCAAAAGAGCCATCCAAGAAAATATTGAGGATTTTATATCAGAAAAAATCTTAATGGACGAAATAGAAGAGGGAAAAACATACAATTTAATTGTTAATGATGAAAAAGTCGAAATAGAACAAAAAAGAAAGTATAAAAAAAGATAATAATTTTTTTTTAACATTTTTTTGTGTAATTTTGTAGTATGATAAATTTAGAAAACTTTATTTCGCTTCTTTCCGTTCCATCCAAAACATATAGTGAGGATATGATGGTTGATTACATTTTAAGTCAGATTGATAGTGACAAAATAAAAGTAACTTGTGACGACCACAAAAACATATACATAACAAAGGGGGAACTCGTTGATGGGGAATATTATCCAATGTTTGTTGCACACACAGATACTGTTCACGACATTATACCAAAAATAAATGTAAAAATTGTTGACGTTTATCGACCTGTAACCTTCGGTAAGGTTTTTGAATCGGTACCTGTGAAAGCTCTTAAAGCTTATGATGACAATGAAGATCCTACCGGTATTGGTGGTGATGATAAGTGTGGTATTTTTATTTGTTTAAATCTTTTAGAAAAATTAGATAAAGTTAAAATTGGGTTATTTGTTTCTGAAGAAACTGGTTGTCACGGATCTGCAAAATGTGATGAAAGTTTTTTAAATGATGTTGGTTATATTTGTCAATATGACGCACCTGGTGATCACCTAATTACCGAGATTTGCTCGGGAGTTCGTTTATTTGAAAAAGATTCTGAATTTCAAAAATTATCGGTATCGGCAATAACCGAGGCGTTTGGGTGTGAAATGACTTTAGGTTCACATCCATATACTGACGTAATGCAATTAAAGAAAAAGACAAATGTTTCTTGTATTAACATGTCTTGTGGTTATTATAACATGCACACAAAAAATGAGTTTGTATGTGTTGATGATGTTGAAAGAGCACTACAAGCAGGTTTGAATTTGGTTAAGAGTTTAGGAAACAAAAAATATGAATTCAAAGAAGAATTAAAACCAACTCAACCCTTTTTTGATTTTCATTATGAGGATGATGAACCTTTTTTTGATGATGTTCACCAACTAACATCAATTGACGTAATTGAAGAAAAAAATGGTTTTATAATTGCGGACATCTACGATGAAAATAACTTCTTTATTGATGATGAAGATGGTTATAAGTTGTATGAAATTCTAAAAGAAAGATATGAAAATAACTATTTGTCAAATAACGAATAGTTATTTTTCATATTTATCAATTCTTCTAAAGTAGCTTCACCATATTCGGCATTCCAAGTATTCCTTGATATTCTATATTTAATTTTGTTGTTTTCAGGGTTCACCCCATCAATTAATATTTTTGTTTTTGATCCTGGTAAAGTATACCATTTGTTAAATTCAAATACAGTTAGTAATTTTCTTAAAGTTTCGACATATTCTTTTGAGTAATATTCACCGTCTTCAATTCTTTCATCTAAAGTGTCTAAAACTCTATCCCAACCTCTTTCGCTAACATATTGATAAGTTTCTCTATCAAAACAATTATATCTAACTTCATACCATTCAGGTGCGTGATTATTAAATCTTTTTTCCATACCTTTGAAAATTAAATCCAAAAGTTTTTCGTCTCCTGTACCTTCGTCTGAAATCAACATAATTGCATTACCCCATCTTAGTTCATATCTAAAAAAACAAGATAGTGTATCAATCCCAACCACTTGAGGTGCATTACAATATAAGTTTTCAAAATAAGGTTTTATATCCGCCTCAATTGCTTGGACTTGGGCGTTTAAATAAACTTCGGTCAAGTCTTCTTCGAACCCTAAACCATCTAATAAATCTGTAAGTTCTACACTGTTTGGGTTAATCCCGTCTTTAGAAATTTTATCAGTTAATTTAGGATCAATTTTTTCTATAATTTCAATTAATTTCGGAATCAAACTATTAGGTAATGATTGTATTACATATCCTTCTCTCCAATCTTCATCTGCAATATCATACATATCGTCATAGAAATTATGATAACCGTAGTACATGCGATCATAATAATTTGCCTCCCAGTCACCATCACTTCCTTCTTCAAAAGTCTCAGGAAAAAAGAACCTTAAAAATTGTTCAAAATCATCAAATTGAAAAATTATAGACGATTGATTAACTTGTATAATATCATCAAAACGTTTACCATCCGATGTGGTAAATTCT
>JACCDW010289689.1_pt1 | contig 14130 bp, 33 predicted proteins | sample 7449781 | NCBI WGS metagenome assembly JACCDW01 (sample SAMN15323449, study PRJNA562643) | freshwater metagenome | isolation source: river surface water | place: USA:Blue River Watershed | collected 2017-08-18 | reverse complement strand
GAAGGATGCTTTAGTAATTCTACTTCGACTTGCATCTCAGAGTCAATTTCATCTAAAACAATAGATTGACAATTTTCGCATTCAAAACTTTGGTTGAAAACCGTATGTTTGAAATATTGATTACAGATTATGCATTTCATAAATTATTCTTGTTGTATCTCATTATAACCATACTTATGCTATTTGTCAAGTATGGTTTACATTTTGTATTAGCACTAGACTAACGAACGTAGTGAATTAATGCTGGTTACTTATCCAGCTCATACCGAAGCATCTAATGCAGAAAGGAGTTCAAAGTTCATTAGACTAACATATGAAGGTTTATTTCTACATAGGGTTAAACCGCTTCTATCTTAGGCAGGTTTGCAGCTCTTAATACTGCAATTTACACAAATGACTATAGTTTAATTTACGTAGAAGCCTTGATTATAGCACACGAATACTAAAATTTCAAGAGAAATATCAATCAAATATACTTTATTTGTCTTTTGTTAGTCGAATACACAATATCTATTTAAAATCTTAGCATACTTGAGTTGTAACTTGGTGTACAATCGTTTTGCTATGACTATATCTTGCACAACTATGATTTTGTCTTTAGAATTCTCTTTCCAAGTTAACACATATGAGAAAACATCTTTAGAGTGCGGTTGAAGTTTCAAAGCACCAGATAAATTTCTATGTGCTTCTTTGATAGTGTTGAATACTTTTTTAGATATTAATTTTAAGTTAATATAACGGTAATCAGTTTCATCTAAATTCTTATGTAAAACTACTTTATCTTTTTGCACATCAATATTTTGCACAAATTCAATAGCTAACTTATTGGCTTTAAATTTAAGTCTTTTATTATTTTTATAAAATATTAAATAACCATCTTCGTTTGGAAATATTCGTCTATATCTGCAATTATTCTTTACGATAAAGAATGCTCCACTGAAGATATCATAATCAATAGTTTCTTTAAGTTGTGTTACGTTCATACTTGCACCTCTATCTTTGCACAATCATAAGGTTAGATTAAAATTGATTTAAACGCTCTATACGCTCGTTTTATACCTTCAGGCTACATACCCCTAGGTTAACTTAAATTGACTTCTTGTAGAGCCTTCTAGGGGTCTTCCTGAAGATTCTATCTGAGCAGCAACAACTAAAATTGACATCATGCATTCTGCAAGAAAGCCCACCGGCTTGAGGACATACATAGCGGAGCACAAAAGAAGTTAGAAAATAACTGCAGTTATAACATAGATTAAACTACAGTTACATTAGTTATACCTATAATATAACATAGATTAATATCTAATGTTATTTATATCTCTTTACTATACTGAATTAAATTAACGTCAACATCTAATGTTACTATCAGTATTACTATTAGATGTTACATTAAAGGTTACAGATATAGTAATGTACGTTATAACATACATTAACTGATGTATAACTACAGTTATATACGTTAGTATATTCTTAGTGTAGCATACATTTTTACGTTTGTCAAGCTTTGTTTAAAAATATTTGTGTTGACTTGTGTTGATGTGTGTGCTACAATTAAAGTTAACTTAGGATGATCTAAGCTTAATTTAATAAGGAGTATTTATGGAAATTAAAAAAATTGAAACTTATAGCTTATACGAGTTCTGTCAAGCTGTACAAGAAAGTGTCCTTGAAGGTTGGCGATTTGACTTTGAATCCAACGAGAACTTTCCGGTTGCGTTTGGTTCAATGCTGGTAACAGGTATGGTAAAAGCTGAATCTAAAATTGAAGGTCCAACTGAACTAATTACTGAAGAAACTCCTGCAGTTAATACTGAAGTTAAACGAACTCGTAAATCAAAAGAATAATATTTAAATATTATAACCTAAATACCTTAAGATAACAATTAAGGTATTATCATTAATATATCCTACAGTAGTTAAAGGGGATTTATGAAAAGAAATCAAAAAGTACAATCACAACGTGTACAAAAAGAGAAGTTTGCAAGAGTACAATTTCCACCTTTGTTTGCAATGAATGACAAGCAAGGTGAATTACTTGAAGCACTAAAGTATAATACTTTGGTTGTAGCTAGAGGTAGTGCAGGTACTGGTAAAACTTTGTTAGCTATTCATCATGCAGCTAAGAAATTACACTATGGTGATATTAAGAAAGTTGTTTTGATTCGTGCTTATCAACCGTTAGCTGGTAGAAGTATTGGTTTTCTTCCCGGTACAGCCGAAGAAAAGTTACTTCCATTTTATCAACAAATGATTGATTACTTTGAGGACTATCTTGGTAAAGCTACTACAGAGATTCATCTAAAGAATAAAACTATTGAGATTTGTAGCCTAGAGACTATCCGAGGTAGAAGCTGGAATGACAGCATTATCATTGTAGATGAAAGTCAAAACCTGTTTGTACCTGAGATTCAAGCATTGACTACTCGTGTAGGTAACGATTCTCAGATTGTCTTTTGCGGTGATAACACAGGTCCACAAACTGATGTTAAAAAAGGTATGGACGGACTAACTTACTTGGAAAAAGTATGTAAGAAATACAATATTTCAGATTGCAGTTTTACTAACTTTACTCGTGAAGATGTAGTACGCAGTGGTCTAACCAAAGAATTCGTGATTGCTTTTGAAGAAGAAATCGATGCTGAAAAACTAAATAAAGGAATTGTCAATGAAAACTCTAAAAAATAACTTCGATATGAAACGTACCCGTAATGACGAAGATGATGACGAGGTTGAGATGGTTCGTGGTCCCGCGCAGCATTTACCTTATTTTGAGAGTACAAAAACAAACCGTTGCGTTAAGGTATACCTAGATGAAAATATCAAGGAAGCTAAATATTATCGCTCATGGCTACAAGCTGTAGATTCACTAGGTGAAGGTGATTTGATTTTGATTAACATTAATAGTTATGGTGGTCAACTGGATGGTGCAATTGCTATCATTAACGCTATTCAAGATACAGATGCAGATGTTCATGCTAGTATTGAAGGCGTAGCAGCATCAGCTGCATCCCTCATTGCATTAGCTGCACCAAGTATCAGTGTTTCTCCTTACGCTACAATGATGGTTCACTCTGCTACGTTTGGTGCTTTTGGTAAACAGTCTGATGTTATTTCACACGCTTCATTCGTAGATAAACAAGTCAGAACTTTAATGCACAGTGTCTATAAGGACTTTCTAACCGATAAGGAACTTGAAGAAGTTATCATGGGTAAAGAGATGTGGTTTGATTCTGAAGAGATTGTACGTAGATTAGAACTCAGAGCACAACTTCAGGAGAAACGAGAGAAAGCTGAAGAAAAAGCAGCAGCTACTACTGCTAAAAAATCTAAAACTAAAAATTAAAATTTTATCCCCTCGGTGTAACAACCTTGGGGATTTTTCTTTGGGTAAATATCAAAGGGTTTAAACGCGATTTAAAGGCTTGTAGCTCACATCCTGTACTTACTATGTACAATGCAAATTAAGGGCTTCTATACAGGTTTTAAGCTGCTTGTTGGTACTCTGAAGTGCAATACTGAAGGTTTAAACAATTGTTTGAGCACTTGTTACAGCTCTGATTTAACTTTGATTGATTCATTGTTGCAATCTTGGGTAATCGGGTCAAGGTTTAACAATTGCTGTAAGTCTTAGGTGCTTGATGTGGACCCTACCTCTACACCATGATAATGCTACGATTTTAAAATATCAGTTATACCTTTCGTTTATACCATGCGTTAGCATCATATAATTGTCTTTCGGTTTTCTACAGTCTATAAATACCGCTAATGTTTAACGTGGCTTAGGCGAATTTTTTTTTCTAGGGTTATTCGTTTGGTGAATATATGTGCGCGGTATTATTCGCGCGCTGAATGACCGTCAACGGCTAGCGGTTTAAACCCTTTATGCTAGCGGCGGGTACACCTGCACGATGTAACCCGCCCTTGTCCTTGTCGTTTAATCCCTTCGTTTAAACCCTAGCTTATGCCTTAGGTAAGCTGCAGCTACAATCGCAAAGCAAAGCCCCCACAATAGCGCATAGAATCCCAGCACGATAAAAATCAAGGTCTTGATCATGCGTTAACCCTTCGCGATTTTAATGATTTTCTGCATTTTGCGCCCGTGTGCCGGGTAGGCTATAACGGCGACTTCCTTATCCCAGCACTTGCGGCACCCGCTGCATTTGCCCTCGCGCTGATAAGCTTCGCAGACTGTAACACCTGCCGGGATATTCTCGGGGTCTGCGCTGGCGGTAATGGTGCTGCCGTGCAAACCGGGGATAAACCCGCCGTTTATGCTATCGCTTGAAAATCGAACCGATGCATTGGGTTGATCTTTCATGTCCTGCAGCACTTGGCGAAACTTCGAGAATTTATGCATGCGGGTCGGTATCCAATGCATACACCACGGGGTTAGCTTGATCACTTCTAGAACCTTTCCAGCGAGTCCTAGGGCGTAAAGGTCGCCGCTGTCAAGCCATCTGAAATAACGGTCATTCTGCAGGGCGCTTACCATGTCGTCCACCCATTCAATGCGCTGCCAGTCTTCTTGGTTGTGCAATCGCGGGGCTTTGACGTTGGGATAATTGTAGTTCCCCGTTGTGGCATAACACCCCTTGCATGCGTCCACTAGCTCGCCCGGTGCTGCAACTGATCCGGGGCATGTAGTGAGCGCTTGAAGAGACCAAGAGCGGATACCGTCTAGTTTGCTTGTAACGCTGATTCGGGGGCCGGTGCTGGGTTTTGTGGTTTGCATTATGTGCTCTTCGTTGGTTGTTGCTGGGTTAGTCTTGTGTATAGCGCTGCAGCTGGCCGTGAGCGGTGTCGATTGCGTCCTGCTTGTCGTCGGTGTGATAATCGGCGTTCTCTTGGTGCTGGCCCTGAATGTAGAATTTCACCCGGTACTCTTGCCAGTCGGTGTCTTTGTACACTTTGGCGGTTGCTTCGGCTGCAGCTTTGTGAATGGTGCTAATGAGGCGCATGGCGGTTCTTTCGGTTGATTGTGGGGGGTATGCTGCCCCGGTGATTTCCGGGGGCTTCTTGCTGGGTTTAGCGGCTTCCGTTCACTTTGGCGAATTGTCGCAGGTAGTGATTTGATTTTGTATCTGCATTGCTGCCGAATCGCCCGTTTTGATATCGGACAACGATAACCCCGGCGCGGGTCTTGCCCAGGTACTGCCCACGGGTTTGCCCATCGATCAAAATCCACTGCCCGGCTTTTGGTGGATTGTCTTGCAACTGCTGCAGGGTGACAAATTTAGTGTTTTCAAATCGATTTTGCATGGTGTTACCTTTTGTTTTCAAATTCAGATGAAGTATGAGATCAAGGGGAGAATTGCAAACCAGAGTACTACATTTGCGAGAATCAAAATGGTATCGTTTTTCATGTGTGAACCTTTGTTTTCAATCCCCGGCTTTCACCGGGATGTTATCTTTTGTTTTCAATTGTCAGTGTAGGCAATCACTGCCGCGCTGGCTTCCCTCATTGTATCATATCCTAAGTTGAAATCCGGGCCAGTGCCATAAATTTTATTCACTTGCCACAAATGGGCGTTCTTTTCGATAGTGTACTGCACTAGCTCGTTTGCCATGTGACCGGTGAGAACGTATTCGCCGGGTTTGATTTTGGAAAGTTTCATTCTGGTTTCCTTGTTTTGGTGTCGCCCTATCGCTGCACCATAGGATCAATTATATAGATAAAACCGTTGTTTTTCTGCAACTCGCAAATTATTTTCAAGTGAAAACCCTATGTACACCTTTGTTTTCAATTCCGGGTAATTCTCTGCCCTTTATATAGTGCAAAGCAAACCCTGCATTTTGTGAACTTCTGTTTTCAACTTCAAATAGTTATCCACAAGTTGTTAGTCTTATATAAGAGTCAAATCTGTGGATAACTTGCACTAGTACTGTGGATAACTTTTTCTGAGGGGGTAGGTGCTGCGGGTGCTTTGTGGGCCTTCCTGAGCGTTCTAGAGCGTTCTAGCGATATGCGTTTTTATACAGTATGCATTTTGAGCATGTAATACTGGCACGGTTCTTGATATGTAAACTTTCGTTTCTCATTTTGACTTGAAAACAAAATAGTTACTTTCCAGCTGGTGCATAAATTGTAACAAAATGTAACTGAACTTGTGATTCTATACAGTAGAACTTTTGTTTCCCGTTTCAATTTGAAAACAGAATAGTTACATTGTGGATAACCCTGTGGATAACCTGTGTATATGTGGATAACCCTGTGCATAACCTGTGGACAACTCGGAACAACCTGTGGATAACTCAAAATGCGTACTTCCGTATTCATTCGGCTTTTCTGGAGTAGTTTTGCCATTTTTATTTCGCAAATACCCAAGCGGATTTTTCAGTTAAAATCTGAATAACGGATTTTTGACGATTTTACAAAAGAAAAAGCCCTAACGGATTTTTAGTCCGAAAGGGCCGTAGGATTTTTAATTTTGAAATTTATACGGCTTATTCCAACGACCGACATTGATATTCACATAGTACGCACAATGGAAATAATCGCTCTGAATATCAGATTTATCCCAATGATCAACATACATGATAGCCTTAGCTTTCTCCAGATATTCCAGTGCAACACCTGAAAAGGAACTGTCAAGATAATACTGGTTTACGCTGATATTCTGTTCTTTTGTAACCCAATCGATAACTTGCTGTGTATCATGCTGAATACGTTTGGCTTTTACATTCTCGCAGTAGTTACCGATAAAATCGATGCTACCTTCTGCAATAGTCAAGTACAAAGTGCTATCATTTTTACCTGACAGTGTAGCTTTGACACCATACTCTTTATTGAGTACTTTCAGTGCAGCACGAGCTTTGGTGATAACTTCTTGTGTAACGTAAGCCATGATGATTTCCTTGTGTTGTTGAAGATTAGATTATATCTGAACTTTTACAGTTTTTACAGCATTTGAGCTTCTGTTACATAATGCTCATACACCAAGAACGTTGTACCAGCGTTACGCAATTCATCATTTACATACGTAGGAGAATCACTAATGATTGTATGTTGTACAGTCCCACCATGTTTTACACGAGTCTCTTGTACAGTGCCAGTTACAAAAGCACTATCGAGGTCAAGATATTTTGCAATGATCCACTGACCTTTGCGATCAAAGTTGGAACCTTCATTGTACTTGCATTTCATGATTTTCTCCAGTTGTTGAAGCTTAGATTATAGCACAACATTCAAGCATTGAAGTTCATCATATGCACAATTGTTGATAATATTTTGATCACGGTAAATCCACTCATAATATGCATTGTCACGAGCAGATTCCCTATCATAACTACAAATGTCAATTACTTTACCAGATTGTAGAAAGATCAGATAGTATTTCATATCAACCTTTCATGAACTTAGTGATAGCACGAGTGATGTTGTACTTTGCAGCAAACACAGATTTTTGAACCTTCATACCATTGTCACCTACAGTTTCAACTCGAACAGAACCTTTTTGATTCCATTGAATGATGAACTGGTTTTTGTACTTCTGAACTTTTTGGATTTTAGATTTCATGCTTTACTCCTTATGCGTAGACTTCTTCTGTTTCGATATCGTATTGTACATCAGAACCATTGAGTTTTTTCTGTTCGATATATTTCAGTGCAGATTCTTTTGTAGCGAACACTCGTTCAATATCCCATACAGAATGCTCATTACCACTGTAGAAATTTTCAGCCATTACAATAAAAACTTGCATTATGTTCTCCAGTTGTTGAAGCCTCAATTATACCTCAAAAACACCTTGCATACGAAGCTTTGTTACAACTACCTCAAAAGTTTCTTCTGCAACCAATACCCGCTGGTCATGAAAAACAATAAAGGATCGGTTAAGTGAATCTGGTTCAACCGTACAAATCAAGTTAGCGTTAACCATGATAGGTACAAGTGCATCCAATGAATTTTTAACATGAATTTTGATAAACATAGTTTTCCTTGTGAAGTTAAAGGTACTGAGAACAGGAGTTGAACCTGTACTTATGGGTAGTCGTCGTTACCTGTGTGCCCACCGCTCTATCATTAAGCTATCTCAGTGCATGAATTGTATCATAGATTTTTGAGCTTCTACAATCCCGACTAAACAATAGGGTCAATCTTTTGTAGTTCATCTGGACGATAGAACACTGGTGTAGATGCACCATCACGCAGTACCCAAATCTTTTCACCAGATGGTTCTACGAATTCAACAATACCTCTTGTACCTGTGTTGAATCCAGCAACTACTTTTACAGTATGACCACGGCGAATACTTGTATAGCGTTCTTCCATGACTTTATGCACTTTCATTAAGGCATCTGCAAGATCAGTATCGCGCTTAGACATGGGTTCATAATGACCACCGTACAAACCACCTGCAATTAGTTTAATCTTCGTCAATGCTTCGTTGAAACAGTCATTCATCATAAGCCTTTCCAACACCAATACTTACATACCAGAACAATAGATTAAAACTAACGTAATGCTCGTATGGAAATTTACTGTAGTAAAATCCAAGACCAAAACCATTAGATTTACCAAATGTAAAACGATCAGGGCTACCCATATTAATCCTCCTTATGTTGATTTTTCATTTCGCGCTTACGATTCTTGTGTTTTTGTACAGCTTTACGCATAACAATAGCTACAAGATGATTGCGTTGTTTTAACTTTAGTTTCTTCAGCTTCTTAGTCATGGATTTTCATGTTGTCGCATTGCACTATGAATAGCTGTCAATAAATGCTGACAATGTTCATAATCTTTTTCATAATTTGCCGAACCCGCAGCAACCATCTCAGGAATACTCTCATTATAACTTACGATTTCAAAGAACATATTAAAATCTTCTTTGTTCTCAAAGTTCAATACAACTTGTACTGGTTTAAAGGTTTGTTTATGTACGATTTCTTTAACTTCAACTTGCATAATATTCTCCTTATATCAATGTAAAGTATGTACGTTTACTTCATATACATATGGTTTTTTGAGGTCTTTCAGATTCTTCAAAATCTTAACAACTTGCGTTTGACTATAGTAATAATATTCCTGTGGTAAATCTGCAACAAGAATACGCACTATATATTCGGTGATAAATCTTTGCATTTTATACACCCTGTTCTTCTGCCATCATAGCAGCAAATTTCAACCATGTATAACGAGCTTGTTGGTTTTCTTCTGAAAACATATCCCAATCATTAAAAGCATTAACAGAATTAACAGGGCAACCCATGGCTTCTAGACCCTCTTCGATTCGCTTCAATATTGTAATCCGTTCATTAGAAGTAAAAGTACGATGCAATTTACCTGCAGCTGTATGTACAGCACTACAAGAAAACTTTTCTTTGCCACCGCCATACGCCCAATACTGTTTTTTCTTACTGGCAAGTTCATTATCTGCAGCGTAGTGCAAGATTTCAGAGATGCTATATTCTTTCATACTTTCTCCTTTTGAATTGTATCCTTGAGATATTCTACCAGAAACAAACACATGTATGCTCGTTCTTCCCATTGCTCATATGTATTTGTATACTTTGCAAGCCATTCACTTTTATGCATTTCGATCAAAAGCAGCTCCATGTAATCATAATAAATTCGACTATGAAATGCTTCACTCAATGCGCAGCAAATACCACAGCCTGTTTCTACATAGTTTTCTTTAGTGAAATACCACTCTGCAATCAACTGCAGCTTTTCTTTCAAATCAATTCGTTGTTCTTGCGTAAGAGTTTCAGGATATTGCATTTGACGTTCCTTTCAAGTTGGTATGTTCAGATTATACAGCAGATTCTAGGTTATTCACCAAACTTATCGATCTTTTTGAATACAGCGACAACACGTTTACCTGCTGGATTGTCAAAAGTATCAATGATCTTACCGTTAACTACAGCGACAGCATGACCAGTGGTGTTTACAATGTATTCACCGAAAGCAAGTTTAGGTAGGATTTTAGCCAATGTAATACCTTCAGATGCTTCTCGCTTTGCGATACGTGCAGCATGTCGAGCATTATTTGTAGTACCATGCACGGACTCCAATACAAAATCAGCTTCAGCGTAAGCTTTGAGCATGGTACTAAAGAATGCACCACGGCGATTCTTACGACCGTGTTTCTTCAGTAGTTCATGTGCCTGATCATAGTGCATACCACTTGCATTGCTGAGAGCACGTACAGTGCAATCACGGGTTTCACCAGTAGAAGTTGCACCACGGTAAACAGCTTGAACAGTCTTCATATAAACTCCATTAGTGTTTTACTAATAAACAAAGTGAATTAGTGTTGTTGATGGAAGAATTATAGCAAACTTTTTGGAGTCATGCGCATAACCCTTCAATCTAGTCAACTTTTATGAATTGAACCACTGCAATCTGCATTATCGCAATAGAAGAAACGCCAATTGGTTTGTGTGTGCATCGTACCTTCACAAACAGGACATTTAGGCACTTCTGTTTGCTGTTTCTTTTCGAAGATAGTACCCAAGCGTTCTACATATTCCTCTTGTGGAATACTATAAGGACGAGGTTTTGCACCTTTTCCAGCATCATGTGTCATTTTTATCTCCTGCAAATAAAGCTAGCATTTTAATCCTTTGAATAAATAATATGTTTCTTGATCTTCCAAGTATGAAGCACAGCTTTACCTTCGGCATCTTCATCACAGCACATATGTACTACTGTTTTCAGAACATTAGCAAAACGCACACCATCACCTACATCAACTTCATGTTTGAGGTTGTTTTGCAGTGCCCAAGGATTGTCAGTCTTACGGTAAGTAAAATAGTTACCAAAATCTTTTTCTTGGAACTCACCAATGTTGGTATCTCGAACTGTCAGCATGTAAATTCTCCTTGTGTTGAAGCGTAGATTATACAGCAGAATTTAGCCAATCCATACAACGATCAAATAAATTTTCAGGGTTATCTCGTTCTTCATTTGTTGTATAAAAGTTAAATTCACCGCCATATGTACGGAAAGTAATACTGAAGCATTCACCAGTACGCATATCAATGTGTGGGTCTACGTACTTTACTACCCTGCGTCCTGAACGTGCAGCAAATGGAGAGTGATACATATGAATGTAGTTAAGTAGACTTGCTAGATCAATCAACGTCATATCTTTGTTCATTTATTCTACCTCAAATTCTTCATATTCACGCCATTCAACTTCGGTTTCTACAAAATCTTCTTTCCAAATTAAAGCTTTGGTTTCATCATCAAAGACTTTCATAGCACCTTTCCAAACATCACAATAATCATAATAGCATTCATATCCAATCCAAACTTTCATTTCTTTTCTCCAAGTTTATGCAAAGCGTAATCTACAGCTTTATTTGTGTTATAGCGATCATAGCTACGGATTGGACTGCGATTATCGGTATGTTCATAAGTGTACTTTGGATCAACACCATACTTATCACGGTAAGCATTAAAGAACAAAGCAGCATCACAATCTTCTTCGAGATAAGTTGTTGCACCACGAGTGTAACTGTAGCTGCTAATCTGCGTAATGATCGCAAGTTCAAGCAACTCTACGGTTTTAACCGCCATCCAACCATGACCGGGATCAGCGTAGAATTTGTATGTCTTCATGATAACTCCTTTTGTTGAAGCCTAGATTATACAGCAGTTTTTAAGACAACGAACAATCTTTTGAAGAATGTTTGAAAAATTTTTGATAGTTAACTTTTGAAGTAAATTGTAGCAAAAAAAATACCCTAGGAATTAACCTAGGGTCTATCTTTATTCTACAAATTTGTTTGACTTACTTAGATTTTCTTTTGCAACAATAACTTGAAGATTCCACGGTACGTGTAAACCACAAACATGCTTGCCTTGTAATGGTACTATGTGATCTACGTGATAGTCTTGACCAGTGTAAAGCTTGAACATCTGAGCGCAGATATACATCTCACGCATTTTTTCATGTTGTTCCTCTGTCAACCAATGTGGTGTTGCTTTTAGTTTTTCAGCTCGGCGTTTTGCAGCCCACGAAGCGTAAGTAGCTTTGTTTAGTTGTCTATACTGCTTTTGTTGCTTTGCCTTGTGTTCTCTAAACTTATGCTTATTAGATTGATAATATTGTTTAGCGTTTCTAAGAATTCTTTCTTTATTTTCTTGTTGATATTGTATAATTTTCTCTTTGTTGAATCGCCTGTAGTCTTCAGCCAATGATGCGATTTTTTCTTTGTTAGCTTGCCGATATTCTAACTGTTGTAAGGCAATCTTTTCTTTGTGTTTCTCATAATAAGATGCCATTTGTAATTTTTGACACAACTTACACAAATGTTGATATCCGTCTTTATTAGATTTACATTTACTAAACTCGCTAAACAACTTTTCTTCTTTACATTTACTACATATTTTATACACTTTAATCTCCATCAAGATTCATCGTAATACAAATAAGAAAACCTCGGTGATGAGTCGAGGCTTGTCATTAAGGGTAATTAATCCTTAACTATTCTATTTATAATTATATCAGATATTTAATGAAGAATCAAGTATTATATTAGTCAGTTTACTTTACTATTTCTTATCTTCATAGAACACATGCTTACCAATTCTGGTAGCTACAGCTTTAGTCTTGGTCCAATAGTTGCGAACAGAAGTTGTAGCATACCAAAGAACAGAGTGCTCTAGAACGGGTTTAAACTCACCTTCTAGCATGTTATCTGCTACTTCTGATACATAGCCGTACATTGCTTTATCTGCAGCCTTTAAACGCCTTTCTATGCGCTCTACATCAGGTCTTCCCTCTAGGGTGTAGCTGAATTGCTTGTGCTGTTTAATGACACCACAGTAGCTACTAGGGTAATTCACATGATTCTTGCGATTCTCAATGACAGATGCAACTGCCAAGATACCAATGGTACCTTCACTACGTGCTTCATAGTACAGTGCATTTTTCAAGCATTTACGCTCTTGCTCTTTGACAGCTTCCTGCTCTTGTCTGATCAACTCTTTACGTACCTGTTCAAACTCTTTGAGTTGTCTGTAATCATTGTACTGATCAGTGAACCACATAATCACAATGAAAATTGTAATATACGTTACCCAACGTTTGAGAGTTTCTTTCATGTAATAGAATCCAGAAGAAGTGTAAGTGGTAAACATGTGAAAAACAAAAATACAAAACCACCAAACAGGTCACTACTTGTGTGATAGAAAATGAAATCTGTTAGTTTTAAAACACAAAACATGTAACACAATATACCGATAAAATACATTGTAATCATACTTCACCACGCTTACGTTGACGATCTTGAGAGAAATCTTTCTTTTTCTTCTTATCATTCTTCATTGGAGTCTCTTCATAACCAGCATCATCATAGCGTTTTTTATTGCGCTTGTTGTTCTGTACATATGAACTTTGCATTTTGTTTCCTTGGTTGTGTTGTTACGATGATTAAATTATAGCAGACTTTTACTGTGGTTCTGAAAATTCTTCAAAATATTTTTGCGCTTGTTCAAACTCAGCGTTGCGTACAATGTAATTGACGATATCACCTTCCATATCAATCTCTACTACATCGTACAGTGTTTTTGATAACTTACTACGTACAATGACAATTTCCAACAAATCTTGCATATGTTACTCCTAAAATAAAAAGAAGGGTAGCACCACGAAGGCACTACCCATATTATACCTGAGCTTTAGACTCGGTTGTTGAGTCGTTGGGCTACAGCTTTGGCTTCTGTAAACAAACCGCACAATTGCACATCAGTGTATTGTACAGCATCGAAAACTTTCCAGTAACCATTGTTCCATTTTACAGTATATCGCATATTAGTTCTCCTTATTAATACCAACGTTCTTTATAAGCTTTTTCAATACTAAGTTTTAGAATTGTTTCAGCAATTAGAGCTTGACCATGTAAAATATGGTAGATATCTCCAATGTCAATTTCATGTTTATTGGCTTCGTGAAACAAACATTGGATTGCTACTTCAAATTCTTCCTTAGTCATTCCACCGCTTCTTTTTCTTCTTTTGGTTGCAATTGCGAAACTACCGTCATATCATATACCACTTCTGTAAAGCGAGATACAACTGCTAGAGCACCTAGTACTACACCTGCACCAATTTCATTGATACCTTTAAGCACAACTTCATCTAGTGCTTTTTTAAATTCTTGTTCTGTCATTCTTGATTCCT
>JACCDW011487797.1_pt1 | contig 14131 bp, 4 predicted proteins | sample 7449781 | NCBI WGS metagenome assembly JACCDW01 (sample SAMN15323449, study PRJNA562643) | freshwater metagenome | isolation source: river surface water | place: USA:Blue River Watershed | collected 2017-08-18 | reverse complement strand
TTTACATTGTTTAAGCGCGCACAAAATTCATCAACACAATTGCATAAATTCAATTCTTTAAAAGCATCATAAGTAGCTAGCTCTTCATATAAATAATAGCCATTGTTGTTTGCCCATTTGTTATAATCATAGGCACAAGACAAATACTGACTGTATGCTTCTCGACACGGATCTTCAGGCTGCAGCACACCATTACACGGACCAAATTCAGTGATGCTCAAAGGAGGGAACATGGGTGAATTAGCATCTTGCGAACTACTGTAATTGTATAAATAGAGCAAATATTCGTGCAAACAACTATCGTAATCGTTCAACATATAAGACGTGGCATCTAAAAATTGTGGCTTGAGCTCGTGTCCGTTTGTGGTTGCCCAATAAGATTGGTTATACAACCAAATGGCCTCTTTATATAGAGCATAGTATTTCTGATCGAGACGGGTTGTAGAAAAAGTAGCAATGGCAGTCATTGCCGTGTCTAATTTTTCCGGCAGAATACCTGGGCATTCATCATTCGAAAAACTATTGACGTATTGCCAAAATAATTGTTGGCCTTCGATGGAATTCAAGACATTTTTCTCTAGGATATCTTCAAAGGCATACATTGGGTATTCTTTTTCAAAACCTACACAAGGCGTTACGGTATCTTGGGCATTTGCAGTTTCAAATTGAAGATATGCGCTGGCATATGCTTGATACATTTGTTCAAATTGCGAACTTGCTACGGTGGTGGCGTTTAAGAAATTTAAGATATTATTTGCCCCCTGATTGCCCACTGGATTTGTTTCCAAATACGTTAAAAATTCACCATTGTCTCTCGCCACTCGGCTATACACAAAATCCTCTTTTGAAATCGGAGTTAAAAGCGGTGCTAATGAATCCTGGGCCCTCAAATTATAGCGCTGAATTCCTTCCAGGTACCTCGCGTACTCGAAAAGTACATTTGTTGCGTAACCGTAGTTGGCCGCAAACATCATAGGATCCTTTAAATAATCGAGGTTGTCTATACCAATGATGGCATTTTCCATAAAATGTAAATAGGCTGGCGTCGGAAAATGAAAACCATTTTTAGTGAAATAATAGTAGTCTTTGGTTTCAATGTAATTGGTATCTAAAACAGTAAGATTGTGTACCATATTGAAACTATCAACCGCACTGGCATATAATTCATATTTATCAATGGTTTGGTCTACGTAAAATTGACCGCTCTGAAGGCGTTCCATACGAATGGTATCTAGTGCAATGATGTTGATGCCCGTTGAATCACAAGCCCTACATTCTTTGAGGTTCAAGCATGTCTTCCCCGTAACGATTCCCTGACTGCCATTGTCGAAAGTAACATGCAGAATGAATTGATTATATGCTTGATTTACATTGGCATAGCCCACAACTTCCATAGATTCTACTGAAGCAATATGCGAAATATAATTTGCAGAATTCACTTTTAAAATGGTCTGACAGGTACCAGCTGTTATTGTTACCTGATTCAAACTTGCATCAAACTCAGAAGTTGTCTGATGAACACCTTGCTCGAATTGATCCGTAATGAAATGATCCAAGTAGATAGAGGTAAACCAATCTATGTGATTCAAATCTATACCACTCGTAATAGGTAAACACTCTTTGAGTAATTCTTCAAGAGAATTAAACGCTTCGTGCTCATCTGTACGGCACGCCATCGGAATCGGAAGCCCAAAAGAACCCACAGGAACGCCGATCTGATTTTGGCCATTGACAATTCTCAATACATCTCCTTTGAGGTGTACAATTGAGTTGTTAGACAAATGGGCATCAATCTCAAAGGTATGCCCACCAGTAGAAACCATATTATCGAAAAACTGAACAAGGTTCATGTCATTCCAATTGAAGCCTGGAGGATAATTCGGGTCAAACTGAATATACAAACCATCTTGTGCGTTCATGTTCACATCAAACAAATGGTAGGTATTTAAATTGTCACTGATCCAGTAGACATCAAAAGGCTGTGAACCACCAATGGCATTTTCGATACTCAGCGTTTGTAAACCTGTATAAGACGTATTTGTCAAAGGATCGATATCCACAGCAGTAGTGCTCGTCAAGAACTGATTAGCTGCAAGTGCGCTCAATAAATTTTGAAGGTCAGTGCCAAACTGATTTTGGGTGCCTACACTTTGAAAATTGCAATTTGCCAAATCAAATCCTGAGATGGTTCCGTTGATTTGAATGGTCTGATTGAGGCCATTAGCATTGTAAATACCTTCGGCATGAAACACATTTGAACTACTGTGATACAAATGATAGATATCAGTGAGGTCATCCCAAGCAATTGCACTCGAATTCTTTGTAAGTGTAATACTTGCTATTATTGTTGATGAAGGATTTTCGATCCAAGATAAGGTCAGTGTATTTCCACTTGTAGTGACTTGTTGGTAAAGGTCAGGGATCGTACCCGGAGAGGCATAATTGTTATTCGCATAATACATACTCAGCAGTCCGCTGAAGTCATTTAAGTGTACATTATTGTTGTCCAATTGATCAGCACTGGCTAACTCGCTTAATAAAGTTTGAAACGTAAATTCAATCGGACATTGCCCTGTACTCAAGTACAATTCGTAAGCACTTTGATTTGGCGATGGATTGGGTATGACATCTTGAATAGCCGCGAAACGCCTGTCTTTTTGGGCAAATTCACTGGCCAGTGCAAAATTACACGGTTGCGCAGGGTTCATGAATGCTGAGGAACTGAAACTGAAAGGTAAATTTGAAGCATCAAATAACCCTGTTGTAAATGGATTGAAATTTTCATTGCCAATACAGCCACAATAAGAAGTACATTCTTCGAGCGCTATACAATCTGAAATTTCATGCTGGAGCTGTTGTTTGATACTTAGATAAAACAATCTTAAATTATTCCATTCCTTGTTTAAAATATCAATTTCATAAGCAACATTGTACATTCCGCCAAAATCAAAACATGCTGCAGTCGGATTAGAATAAACATTATTTCCGCATCTTGCTGTAAATGCTGCTACTTCTATTGCAGAACGCCAAACGCCTCCAATTTGCTGAAAATTCATGAAGCGGTCGTACATTTCTGTACTCGCAATTCCACAGGTAGAGGTAGCGTAGCCTGTCATATTGCTCATGAACGGATCCCATGCATGGGTGGAACTAGGAACCCACCAAGGTTCAATAGCAGCACTTACACTGACCTGACCACTTTGAGAAAAAATAGGCTGGTAACCTGAGGGGAGTAAATGGGCATTTACAGCATCTTCAAAAGTAGTTGTGCCCAACAATAACTCATCAAAAGATTGACTCGAGTAAGCATCTGTGCTTTGGAGTTTTTCGCCAAAACTCAAACAAGTTTCATAATAACAATATTCCGGATGGTATTTGATAAGAGATTTTGCCCAAGAGGATTCAAAATTATTGATGAAGTCATTCACATTTGCTAACTCTTGTGGATAAATGTATGGTTGTCCTGAGTTATTGAATTTAATCAGTGAAGTATTTACAGGCTGTGGAGTGTATCCGCTGGTACTTTGCTGCAATATAATTCGACTTGTGTCTCCGTTGTCGTCTAGATAAACAGGGTGTTCCCCAAAAGCGTCCACTAATTTTGGGTGCTGCCAAATTTGGCTATTTCCAAAAGAATTCAGTAAAGTATTGGCATTAAAAATGGATAAATTGTGCTGACTTGGATCAATTTGATTGTTTTGATCAAGATATTCCGCATATTGCCCGCCTGGAGTCATGTCCATTTGAAACATCTCATAGGCAAAACGGCAAGGGTCAAAAGTTGAGTCACAGAGATCTTGACAATTTTTCAGTTCTTCATAATAATCATTGGCTGTCCCGAGGTTGGATGCTATGTAGTCATCTAAGGAACCTAAATCATTTAAACATGATTCACAAGTCATTTCACAGTCTGAAAAATCGATTGCTGCGAGCGCTTCTTGTTGAAAATCATATAAGGTTTGCACACATGTATTTAAGTTGGTATCTAAATACATCTCAATGAATTGTTGACGGGCATCCACATTAATGGTCAACTCTTTTACCAATTGATAGGTGCCAATTGGTAGGTTAAAAGCTGTCAAAGAAGTGGGTGAAAATTCTCCTTGATCATTGTTATCGCACAAAGGATGGAAAATGTAAACACCCCCTGAGTCTTGAAAATGGCCTGTCAATTGATTGGAGATTGGCGTAGTCAATACATTTTGTGCGCAGTCATTGAGTAATGAAATACTGAGGTCATATACACAGTTTACACAAATGTCAGGTAAACACTCAAAATTCAATGGATCAATTTGAAATGCGTAATCGATCAGCACATCTGAACTATTCACAAGTGTGAAGAAACTCGAATAATGAATTCCCTCGCCGTCAATATCAATTGCATTTACGGCACTATCTGCACCAAAAGCATCAATTGTCAATTCGACTGCGGCATTTTCTTCGCTTTCTATGGCGAGCAAATTACTAGGGGCATCCCCACCAAGTGCAGTTGCAATAACCCGACCTTGTTGATCAAGGTAACTGACGCTTGCTTGGCCATTGGCGTCAATTACGGCGTTTTTCTGATAATGAGAATGGTATCCTACTTCTGAACCAAATAAGCGGTCTAATTCTAATTGATTTGGTTTTGAATATAAATAAGTCGCTTCATGTCCTGAACCTAATTGAAATTCGGTGCCAACGCCTCCTTGTTTGCTAATTCGACCTGTGTTATCAGGCGTATATTCAATTTGGCTAAATGGGAATTCTTGTGCGTCAGGCACATACCCTTGTTCGGCAATTTGGTTCGGGTTAGCCGTCGAATAATAATTTGAGGCTCCAGATTGAGTGGACATAGGGCCCGCATATATTGAACAACTATCTTGCACTGTAGATAGATCAAAATCTAATCTGGAGTAACCTGAAGATGAAGTATTTTGATTGAAATTCGGGTAAAAATGAATGCTCGCTGCTTTGAATGGATCATTCACTTGACACCATGGTTGTGCAACCGGAGTTGGCAAAACTTGTACGGCTGGCCTACCTTGGTGGTCATAGATTGTTTCACCAACTATTACATTTTGATCAGAGTTTACTTGGGTAACCATCTGACGATTGCGCAAACTCCCATCTGCATAGCTGATGACTTCCTTTTTCTTTCCTTGCTCGGCAAAAGTTGTTGCCAATTGCCAATTGAGCTGCTTTTCATGTTGTAATTGAGGGGTGACATGAAATTTTTGATCAGTTGGTACGATAGCAACTGTTCCAGACTCACTTAAATTCCAATTGCCAAAAACGGTTTCCCCATTGGCATTAACGCCAACGCCTCTTACCCGAAAGAGCAACCAACCTTTATCAAACAAAAGGTTGATTTTATATTCGTTATTGGATGTGCTAATTCTTGTAGAATTGTATTTGAAATTGTAGGCTAGCGCTGCTTCATCCTTATCAATGTTTAGTGCATCAGCGTAATCATTGATATAGACATATTCTAGTTGATATTCTAAGATGCCCGTAATAGAATTATCCCATGACAATGTGATCTGATCAATCGTGCCAGCCTGGTCACAATCCATGTTTTCTTCTACGACAGGATTGAAAACAATTGGGCTGGTTAAGTTGGTGTATGCTATCCGTTTTTCAATTAAAATTTCACCATTGATGATCAAGTTTGCAGGTAAATCTTGTTGGGCTTGTTGATCAACCCAAATATCCAGTATTTCAAGTTCTATCCGATAACAATTTTTAAAGCGCGCACTTTCAATGGCTCTATAATTGGTGTCAGCAAATGGATTATAAGCTATGGAAAGCGAAATGACTGTATCAGGTAAAACTTGGTTATTTACGTCCCATCTTTTGACCCTCAATGAAACTTCTGTTTCAAAAGCTGTCCCAAAAAATGCTTCATAATGTGGGTCAACTTCCAAAGAAATGCGATTCAATACCTGAATATCTTGTTCATTGGTAGTAGGAAAAGCTGCTTGTAGCGTCAAAGCTGCATTTGGCTGGCCAATTGTTACGGCAGTTCCTTGATATGGCGTATGAATACTCGCCACATAAGGAATGATTTGCGCATAGTATATCTGACAAGAAAGAGTTAATCCTGCGGCAACAACCAATAAATTGCGTAGTAGTTTTTTCATGTTACTTTATGTTTCGTAGGTCTATGATCTCATAAGCAGCGAACTTGCTATTCGCGACTTGACAGCTAGAATCTGTAAAAATGTCTTGAGGTGTTTGCATCTTTTTTTTCTCAACTTGAGCGCCATACTCGTAGCGATCAAAAGTGACGTCCATTATGGGCAGTACGGGCGCAGATTCTTCATAAGGATCTAATTGGATGCTTGCTGCACTAACTAATTGGTAATTGATGATTTGATTTTTGTGATTTAGGGTCATGCGCACTTGGCTGTAGTCACTACCTTGTGGCAAGGTCAACTCGTATCTTACAAAATCTTTTCCGAGCCATTGTTTCACTTGCAATTGGCTGAGTAGCTCTTCTGGCATATTGTAAAATTGCTGTTGATCTATCCGAAATGTTGTTGGTTCTTGAATCATAATTTTCTGATTCAAGGTGTCATATAGGACAACCAATTCTTTTGTTTGAATGCCCAGATAACTGAACTGTTGATAATTGAGTAGCTGCGTTTTTGAATTATAGGTCAGAAAACCATCAGCTTTTTCTAAAGTATCATTCGTGAGCTGATCAATAAAAGTATAATGGCAACTGTAAGCATAACTTGACTCAAAATTGGTCACCTTTTTGACCTCATCAAGCGCTTTGATGTACTCAGAAGGCGCAACAGTAACCCATTGTGCCATAGCAAACACGGGAAGAAATAAGAGTAGGAATTTCATTAGTCTTGTTTTAATATGTTTTCTCTATTTTCTTGGATAGTCATGATGCCTCGTTCAGTTTCCTTTTTCACCCGCACCAATTTTCCTTCCTCGTCATATTCGTAGAAAGTGGCGTAATTTCTTTCATCTAATTCTGCCATCAGTCTGAGGCTGATCGGGTCATACACATAACTCATCATGCTGCCATCCTCAGGGAAAAAGCGGATATCATCGAAGAAGGCATCTGCACCATTCGTTTTCAATTGAATGGACATGTTTGTTGCAGCGGTTGGAATATCAATCAGCCCCTCAATTCTTTGCCAACCGTCAATAATGACACCTTGGGGTACAAGAACATTAACTTGTGTAGAATTCGTATAACCAATTTCAATGTATGGACTAGTGTATGAGGTTGTTCCGGCAGGAGCTTGGTCTTCTTTGACCCAAGCAGATACCACATATTTACCTGCGCTCGGTGAAAAAGATGTAATGCAATCTGAACATTTAACCTCATCAGCACAGTACAAACGGGCTCCTTGCTGGGTAATAATTTGAACAGTTCCACTACAAGTTTGTGGCTTGACCTTGAGAATATAATATTTATTTGAAGTACTGCTAATTGTGCAAGTTGCGGAGCTAAAATCACCGCTTGAAATTTGGTTCAAATAAGAATCGACTAACTCGCAATTGGTTAAAGCACTTGTATTAAATGGGCCATAAGTTTCCCAGGTACCTGTAGCATTGATCAGATTCACCTGAAGACCAGGGCCATTTCCTGCGAACTGAAAAATATAATACAAAGTGGTATTTCCACAGGAGGCATCATTACCTGCATAAAAGTCAAAATCTTGACTCATTGAATTACATACCCGCAAGGCAGCTGCGCAACTTGTATTAAAACATGCAGGACTTTGCGCATATGAAGGAGAGCAGATTACCGTAGTCAATATCGCTACTACGATTCCTAAATATTGTTTGAATTTCATGGTAATGCTTATAAATAGATAACTTTTTGACAGCCTTTCGAATCTGTGATGATGATTTTCACCTGATCTGTTCCATTGGTGTTTTTTTGAATGCTCAAACCAAGACCATTGGCCATTAAATCGACCACAGGAGACCCTCCAATAATTTCAGTTTCAATTGTGAAAGGAGCATTTGAACCCATCGGAGTCAATTCGTAAAGGACCTGACTTTCACTGACGGTGCTACTGAGCACTTGAACCTCTATGTCGCATTCTTTTTGCTCACAAAGTTCATCTAACACCACCGAAAGTTCAATTGAGTTATTCTGTGAAACTTTTACTGCATAATGTCCTGAATGTGCTTCATTATGCACAAGGGAGGTGCCTCCAAGTCTAAAATGATTGTCCGAACAATTTTGAAAAGCGTAATCTTCAAATCCATCAAAGCCTAATTGGCGATACCTTGAATTTGCAGCAACGGCAACTGGTAAGGTCTGGTTGTATCCGTACACAGACGAACTGTAGCGATTGAGCGCGTCTATCGTTTCTAAGGCTTGGCCAAAAGGACTAAAGTCAACAACCGAAGAAGTATAGGTCCAGTTTTGTCTATCGATTAACCATGCATTTTGATAGCGATAGAACGGATTGAAAGAAGTAAACATGCCGTCTTCTCTGATATTGGTATTGTTGTTTTCTTTTGCTTGACTTCTGCCGCTTAAATGCACATACGATGCCTTAGGGCGCCAAATGCCTTTGTTACCCAATACATATGGATTGATCGTTGTACTTGTGCCTGTCGTGTCAATGAAACACTCACAAAAAGTTTTCCAGTCATCAGAGAATTCAACAGCCGATGCCTGCAATACTTTCGAGAAGATATTTTCATGAATATTTTCCAGCGGATTGCTGCGCAGAACTACCGTTCCAATTGGCGTGTTTTGTAAATTCCTTCTACCAGATCTTAGAACCTTCAGAATCAAGTTGGCTCCAGAAAGTGGCGTGCCATCCATTAGTTTCACTTGAATACCTGTTGCATAAGCATCAACTACCCAACCTTTGACCGTTGACGGGCCATTTGGATCAAAAACAATAACCTCATCACCTGCAATGAAAGGATTGTTGCCATTGTTGATTGCGCATCCACCATTGAGAAAATTCAGGTTATGAACCTCAATACCTGTATTGCGACAAGCAAGCCCCATCCCTTCGTAGTACCAATGCGCTGGAAAGGTAAAGCTGTAAACGTCGTCATTGAAATCGGTTTTGGTTTGCGTCAAAAGTACGCTTCCCGTTTCGGCATCATAAGCCAAATCTTTGGTACTCACTCTAGAGCCTAAATCCGTCGCAATGGTTTCGGAAAGCACACCAAAACGTTCAATGACTTTAACTACAGTATGGCTTCTAAAATTGGATTCATTGTATATAATTAAAGGAAAAACTGATGGGATAATAATAGAAGGAGGATTTAGTGTATTAAGGTTGTAATGAAGACTTGCATTGACACTACGGCTGTTGAATTTACGAGCATCAGCAACAGCTTCGTAAACAATTCCTTTCATGGAATGTCCGTTATTGCCATCAGCAAATATTACCGCAACTTCGTTTGTCAAATGCTTGTAAATTCCATAAGGCTCATTAACGCCAGGATCTGAGTCTGCCATATTCAAAACCTCGGACTGGTATTTGTATTCGACCGTACTTATTGGCGTAGGGTTATTTTCTTGGTAGACACTTTGTTTTTTGGGTTTACCATGCATATCATTAATTTCTACAACAAACCCTTGTGTGGCCAGCTCACGAGTAAGTAAGTAATTGAAGAAGTAGGCAGGAATCGGAATTATACCTGGCTTCCTGTCTTTATCTGTTCTTTGAACTATTGTAGGGAAATCTTTTGCTGTGTAAAATTCGTGTACTACTTTGCCAGTTGCGGTTTTAGAAACATTTTCGTGTCGTAAATTTTTGATGGTTACCTTCGAATACCCCACAATAGGAGAAGGGAAAAATTGTTCTCCAAAAGGGGTTTCTTGATAATTGCGAATATCGGGGGCCAAAAAGTTTTTGATGTCATTGGAAATAGGCGTTTTAAATGGGTTTTCATCACCCCCAATTGCAGGTTCATAAGAGGCTACGCCTGTGCTTGTACTATCTTCATTGCAATATTCATAGCTCTGCCCGTAAAAAAATTCGGGCATCTGCTGGTTGGTCATCATGTCCCATGCATCATAAATTCGGATTTGCTTGACGCGATGGCCACCACCAAATTTATTTTTATTTGGATTTTGCAAACGAAGCCATGATTTGTTTAAAACAATCTTTTTACCCATTCCTAAGTCATAGTAATATTGATTTGGTCCAGTTAGGTATTGAGGCATGGTCAGTGCCGAAGCTATCGTACTCTGAACAATATCAAAGAGGCCTGATTGGCTGGAAAATTGACTATTCGTTGGGAAAATACACTGCGATAAATTCAATCTGGCAAACTGCACTGCAGAAACAACAATAGGATTATATTGAGGGAGTTGTAAATCATAAATACTTTGGCTTTCAAATTTGACCTTTAAAGCTTTTTGACCATTTGGTAAGGTTACTATTGCAAAATCATTTGGGTTATCTGAAAGTTTGGCATAGCCTGGTACATAATCATAATTATCTATCCCATTTGTACTATACTGATTAACTGAAAACAAATTGAAATTGACAAGTGCTTTGTAGTAAACAAGTTGTCCTGGTTCAAGATACTGATGTACATCTTCGATAAAACTTCCGGCATTATTCGGGTCTGGTATGAGTTCGAGATATAAATAACCATTTGGTTTCGTTGGTTGGCTGATACTCACAGCTCCACTGGTCTGAATTACAGGATTCAAACCTATATGACTACAATCCTCAGCAGCAATGATGCGAAGCATATTATTTGCTCGTTTGTGTTGCACATATGCGTATGCATCCGATTCGTAGTCAACTTGTATTGTTGCACCTGATGGTAGTTGAATCGAAGATAAATTCCAAGCTACTGCTGAAACTTGAGCTGCATCATAACTTAGGCTCGAATAAGGATAATCACCGGCTTGAAGTGGTGAAGTAATCACGTTTCCTGTGCATGAACCTGATGGCTTGTAGTTGTTCCAGCGATCAATATCCTTCATGTCATAAGGCGGATTGATTTGTTGCACCATTTGACCATTTTGAAAAAGCTCACCGTATTTGAACAAATAATAAGAGTGCTTACCTTTTCGTGAATCCTGGTAAGTGAAGAATAAGGTATCAAGCGTGAGTTTACCTTCTCCAGGATTCATTTGATTTTTGTATCCTGGACACAACTCGTAGCTATACCTAAAATGCACCGTTTTCAACGAGGTTGCATTAGCTCCATTAGCTTCGTAATCAGGCAAAGTGAACAGTTTAATGGAATCCAATTTTTGCATTTGAGCTCCATTTGTATTGATTCCGCCGTTTTCATCATTGACACTCACTGCATCATTGCGTCCAGTGGTATAAAATACCGCCACATGATTTTTTGTTCTCAACTCTTTGACATACCATAATTCTTTTTCACCGTAGGTGTAATTCCCCTTGTCATCGAGAATATCTGATTGGAATCCTTCAGTGTAACTCGCCGTGTTTTGTGCTTCAGGATTCCGCCATTTGTAATTACTTATCTTTTGATAATCAAATAGAATATAGGAACCTAAATCCCCTTTTGATGGACCTTGAATTTGGTCGGCATCCACATAATCTGCATTCAAAACACTGGTCAATAAAAATGAATGCGAGTAAGCAGGTTTGATTTCTTCACTGAAATAATGATCAATTCCTTGCTTGTTATCTGTACTATTGTCAATTCCAGGGTTATAGGATACAAAACCGTTATTGCAATGTGGATAATTAGGAGCATAAATTGCATTCTGCCCCACGTTAAAAGAAACATCTTTTTGTGTGGTATTATAGGCGGCAATTCCATAGACATAGCGCCCTCCTTCCGTATTTAAAACTGTAAACTCTCCAATATGATGATCAACCTCCGGATGATCCCATGCGTAAGCCGATGAGTTGAGCGCTTGAATGCCGAGACCACCCTTTAATTGCCCATTGGTGAGTGTAGAAACCAACTGGTTTCGATTATTCGCTGTTTCTCTTTTGAAGTTTTCTGGGGCGATTTTAACACCATTTTGATTAATCAATGTATCGCTTATTTTGCGAGAAGATTGAATATCGAAGTGGACCGGAAGCCCAGCGCCAATATCTAAAAAGTGCTGATAATCTTTGATCATCGAAGATTCATTGGCCTCAATGAATTGAACCTTCTGTTCTTGAAATTTTAATTTATTGGCAGCACCGTTGAAATGGTCATTCCAATTACCTGAGGATACAAGACTTGAATTGGCTTCAATATCTACACCAATTTCAGAAACATTACCTACGGCAAATTCATAGCCGTAACTCCCATTTAAACCAATTTCATGAACTTTTCTATCAAAAACAGTTCCTACCTCATTGCGTAAAGGACGATAACTTCCGGAAACTCCTTGTCCAGAGACTGAGAAAATATCATACGTTAAAGTTGCAATTGACAAACATGGCGTCCGTTTGGTATAGGCACCATCATTTTCACGATAAAAATCTAGTAAAGCATTGTCGTTATCTTGACCTTGATGTAAATTTAAGTAACCAAACGCGGGTACAGAAATTTGCTTTTCTTTTAACCATTCAGTTGTAAATGATACTTGTACTTTTTGGTTATCGTTGAAGCCTGAATTTGCTTTACCATAAATTGAATAGGAATAAGAACCTGAAAAAGTATTTCTTGGCATCGAAATAGATGGTGTGACTTGTATCCCTTTAGGGAAATTGAATGTTGACGTATGCGAACTAACACCATTTGCAATCCTTGCTTCTTTGGTTTCAGCATTACTTCTTTTGTTACTGATGCCAGATAGTTGAAGTCCTTCACTCGTATTGAATTGAATTTGTGCAGATAGCGTATTTTTGGAGTTCAGTACACATGTTGGTTTTAGGCTTAATTTCCCGTCACTAATTCCCAACTCAATATAATTTTTAGCATCATCTATTGGAGGTATTTTTTTAAACATGCCAAACCCAGTAATACTTGACATCAAACCTTTGTAATTGTCAAAAGACAATTGAACATGATTGAGTAGGTTTGAAAAATTTGCGTTAAAACCAAACAGTTCTTCAGTATTATTAAAATAAGTAGAGACATTAATATGCTCTTTCAAATTCATATTCTTTTTGATTGAATCTAGACCGTTAAAGTCATCTGGTAAACCTCGCATGGAACGGTTCACAACACCTGGATTAAGGTTCCAGCCTAAACCTACCCAACTGGCTTCCTGATCCATCGTAACACCTGCGTTGTAGGCCATATTGATGGGGTAACCATCTACATCCATTAATGGAATATTATAGGAAAAATCACCCGTAAAAGGATCCACCATCTCCGACGTTCCTATTGGTGTAAAAGACTGCACCTCTGGCTGATCAGGGCCGCCATTGCTTTCTCCAGGATTCGAAGGAACGGCTATTGATTTTATGCCTTTTGTATTTTGCTTCGAAAAGAAAACAGCATTCTTATATCGAGGGGCAAATCTTGATGCATATGCATGCACAGGATAAACCGCCTGAATGAAAAGCAATAAGGCAAGGGTTCCAGAGGCGATTCTGTTAGAAAAGTGGTCTATGTTTATTTTTTCCATTTGCTAACTTTTTTTAGTTGAGGAAGTGAATTGAGTGTCTTTTTAGAAAAAGTGAATTCGAGAGCGGTGTGCGTGTAAATTTTTGAGGCGATGGTGATTTTTAAAGTCTCTCCAATGTTTTCTTTCGGAATTTCAAATAGAAAAGAGCCCTTGTTGGTCATTCCAAAATTTCTCTCAAACTGAAATGATTCTACGGGTAACCACATGTTGTCCTTTGATAGGTATTGTATATCCTTTCCAAACTGAAAAGAGAAATATTTCAATCGCTGTTCATAGGTATTTTTACCACCATCTGAATAGGATAGAAACTCATTAGGACCATTCTGTGGGATATTCAACTCCAATAAGAATTGATATTGCTTTTTGGCTGCATTCAGCTCGCTTTCGACCTCCTTTGAAGCATTTTTTGACTGTCTGTAACTGCGGATAGCCTGCAGTTCAATCGGAAAATAATGCAGTGTATAAGAAACGAGTTCTGTTGAATTAGAAATGGTCAAAAGCGCTGATTTCTTTTTGAATTCAGTAATGTACTTGTCTGGATGAACAGGAAAAACAAAGCTGAAGGCCAAAGAAGTGAGCAGTAGCATTCCTAGTAGTTTTGGTCTCATTTTACTTCAAATTTTAATTCGTATTTCG
>JACCDW011359553.1_pt1 | contig 14131 bp, 20 predicted proteins | sample 7449781 | NCBI WGS metagenome assembly JACCDW01 (sample SAMN15323449, study PRJNA562643) | freshwater metagenome | isolation source: river surface water | place: USA:Blue River Watershed | collected 2017-08-18 | reverse complement strand
AGGGACTCGAACCCCAATTCCACGGACCAAAACCGCGTGTCCTGCCATTAGACGAGGGAACAAAATGAAGCCAATACGTCAAAGAACTTTTTCTTTTTGTTTGAGGTTCCTATCAGACTCGAACTGATGACTCCGGGTTACAAAGCCGGGATATTGCCAAACTATACTAAGGAACCAAATTTTTGGGTATAAAAAAACCCGAACTTTTTGGGTTCGGGTCTTATATTCCTTTTTATGTTTTTAGTTAATCTTTATCAACTCATAAATGAAAATGCCCTAACTCGCGACTTAAGCGTACGATACACATTGAACGACCACTGAATGCTCGGGTTACAAATGTTCATATGTCTGTTAGTTGTTCTCATCTTGGTTATAAATATATCAGTTTTCCTAAAAGTTTTAATTCTTGTACAAATTTAGGAATTTATTTTTAATTGACAATCGTTTTTTTCATTTTTTTTTAAAAATTCTTCTTGTTCTTCTTCTAATCTACGTAAAAATACGTAGTACTCTTCAGAGTTTACAAACTCATTGTGGATTAATTCTAATATTTCTTCCATAGTTTTTAATGTGGTGATCCCGAATGGATTCGAACCATTGACCTACTGCTTAGAAGGCAGTTGCTCTATCCAGCTGAGCTACGGGACCATATTTTTATATTTTTTTTACTTCGTAAACGTGTCCTGAGTCTGAGTTGGTTTGAAATATTTCTTTCATCTTTTCTGCCTCTTCTTTTGTATCAAATTCCCATACTTCAGTGTCACTATTTAAAAGTATTACGGGTAACCTTTTTGCTGATAAGTTATTTTGTGTCTTTACGTGTTTAATTATTACATACATATGACAAATATAATAAATAAAAATCCCCCAGTCAATAAAGAAAGGGGGTTAATTTATTAATTGAAAATTTTATTTGTATATTATATTTGAACTTTCACACCCATCATCTGTGGTTTCCCAATCAAGGTTATTTTTTTCAACAATTTTACCACCCCAAGGATCAAACCAATCTTCAGTTCTCATTACTTCTAAATCATAAGGATCTAAAGGACAGTATGATTCAATTTTCGTTTCGTAAATATACTCATTGAATTCTGTTGCAACTTCCTTCCATCTAACAGCAACCTTATTAAGTTTTGGTCTATTCGGTAGTTCTGTTATTTCTTCTGATAAGTCTTCATCTATATCCATAAATAAAGCCATAAGATATGTCATATCTGTTCTTTTAACAACATCAATTCCAAAATAAGAACACTTATTTTCAATAATTGATGAGTTTTCAAAAAAATCACTTGTACTTAATAAATCAAGCCCTTCATCAGTAAAGTCTTGTCTTATTTGATTTAAAAGAAGTAAAAGACTTTTATTATTTAATTTATCAAATACTGACATAATATTATTTTTTATCTACCGATAATTAAATCGTCAAAATCAATGTCGTTTGCACCTTTGATTTTATTTTCAACCTCATCGTACATATATGATTTTACAACTGCAGTTATAGATTGTTCTGACTGTGAAATCTTGGTTTCCATCCAATCTTCGAGTTCTTCACCTTCTTCCATCATTTCCCACATCTTATAAGCCAAAGTCGCAATTGTAAACAATTGTTGTTTTGCCATGTATGAACCGTCATGATCATTTTCTTTTATGTTTCTCACGATGTTTTCAAACTGTTTGTCGGTTATAATAATCTTTCTCATAAACTTAGTATGTTATTTTAGTACAACCTTTAGCCTTACAAGCTTGTATCGCTTTGGAATTACAATATTTTAAGTTATCTCTATTTGTTGATGGCATACAATTTAAATAATCAGGACAAGACATTATACGCTTATATCCTACTGTGTTTTCATTTGTTCTAATAAACCATGCACAACCTTCAACAAACCCATCTTTATCAAAATTAGCCGGATCTTCTTGATCCGAATCTTTTAATTGATCTTCATTTCCAATACAACTTTTAAATCCTTTGTAATCAGGAATGTCTAAACTTAAAATATATTCTTTAACACATTTTTTTAATTTTTCACAATCAACAGTGTCTATAATTTTAATTGGATCTGTATCAATAATATCTTGATCGTAATCATCTATTACGTCTTGTTGATTATTACAGTCACACTGCGGATCATCTAAACAACCTTCGCTTACTAATTTTGCTAATGTAATTGAACCAACTTTACCGTCCACAAACAAACCATTTGCTTTTTGAAATTCTTTAACAGCATCTCTCGTATGTTGTCTAAATTTTCCATCACATTTATTTTTATCTTTAGCACAACCAGTGTTCATGCCTCCACCTTCATACTTAATATTAAAACCACACTTAGATAATGCGTGTTGAATTTCTTTTACAGCATCTCCGTTAGAACCGTATGCCGCAATTTTATTTTCACATTCGATATCACATAAATCATCACCCTCCATTATAAGTCCGCCTTCATATTTTTCCATAATATAATGCTTCTTAGTTGCGGTTTGGTGCATACCAATAATTCTTCTTCTTTCGTCTTCTGTTATTAAAAAACTTCTATTCATAATTTTATATTTTTTTTACCATGTTCTACATGCCCAATATCTTGGTTTCCATCTTGGGCCTGGATTATCACAATTGTGTCTTGCTCTAAATGATTTTCTTCTTTCGGGGTTATTCTTTTTTATAACCATTCTTTTTCCATGTGCAGATTTACCACCAAAACCAAAATTTACTTTAACAACTTTTCCTTTGTCATTTTTAACATAAACTTTAAATTTTTTAATATCTCCTTGCATTATTTTACCAAGTTGTACTTTTCTTCCTTGGTATTCAGCTTCATTTAAAAAATTTACGTCTTCAACAGAACCATACATATCTTCATATAATAAGGTTTTAGAGACAAATTCTTCAAACAACACTTTTTTTATTACTAAATTAAGATTCATGTTTATAAATATCATATAAAACAAAAAAAGGTAGAGAAACTCTACCTTTTATTAGGTCGAACACGGATTGTGTATCAACTCCACCACTTTGTTTTTATAGAACAAAGAAACTAACCTTCCAATTTAGATTTTGCTACCACAATTTCAGAAACTGACATTTCTTTTTCTACACCAATTACCAAACATTGTTTTAACATTTCTTTAGGTACGTGTAAAAGAAAATTTTTACCGTTATAGGTTGATAAATCATTACCTAATTCTAAACATGAATGAACCATTGTTAAAAAGATTTTGAACTGAACCTCATCAATAAAAGTTTCATTAAGTACTTCACCAAAATTTGGGTGAACAATTTTTACGTGTTTAACAGTTGTCATATTTTTTAATTTAAACAAAGATAATACTTTTTTTTATCTTATACAACGTTTTAAATAAAAAATATTACTTTCCGTTTCTTATTAGTCTTTTTAACTTTTTAATTTCTTTAATCACGTTATTTTTTTCTTCTGTACTGTTTTTTAAAAATTTTTTTTCACTATCTCTCTTTATTTTTTGTAGAGTTAAGGGGTCGATTTTATCGGATATAGAAGGTACAATCACAGGATCTGCTTTACCGTAAATTTTATTAGGATCATTATATAACATTCTATCGTATAAATCCATATCTCTCAATTTATTTATATCTATCTTGTTAACCCCTGAAGGTTGTCTTAATTCTATTTTGAACCTTACAGTTTCAGGTGCCAATTCTTCTCTGTATGAATAACGTGATGGTACATCTATTAATAATCGATTTTCTTCATATGCTGTTTTTATAAATTCTTTAAAATTATCTATACCCCATCTTTCAAATCCACTTTCAGGTAAATGATTTAATCCACTTTGTAAATTTCCCATTTTTATTTCTTCTAAACCTCTAGAAATTTGTATCATTAACATTGATGCTATATCGTCTTCAGGAAACTCAGGATGTAACCCACCAGGAATTGCACTTACTAAATAATCAAGAAAACTTGTTGGTTTTGGTTCTCCAATTTTACCATCATGAAATCCTCTAGTTGGTGCTGCTTCACTTCTCAAAGCGGTTGTATTGATAAAGTCTGGATTGAAATCTGATGATTTAATTTCACCTTCAACATTATTCAAATCAAATCCAAATTTTAAAGCAGAAAATGGTTCTTGTGTTTTTTCACCTCTAAGTGTTGCATCTAAAAAGTCATCTTTAGGAAATCCGTCGTCATAAGCACCATCTTTGTCAACAGTCGGACCATCAGTTCTAGTTAAGTCCCATGGTACCCTTTCCTCCTCTACATGTAATTTCATACCATCCAAATCATTATATATTTTTGTCAAATCTAATATTGTTTGATCGTATAATTTTTCAGAATTGACTTTATATTCATCTATAAGTTTGTTTATTTCACCAAAATCTACACTATCACTATCATATACCCCTCCCCATTTAGAAAATATTTGTTTAAGATTTCTAATATACCCATCATTTGCATTTTGCAACCCCCATAATGTTAATAATTTTTTCTTGAAATCCTCTAATGCCTTTGTTGGGTTTGTAATGACATCAAATTCAAAACCTTTAGGTAATGTTACTTCACCGTCAGGTGTTGTTGTTTTGAACATAAACTGATTAAGAGTTTCTGTTATCTCTGAAACTCTTGTTTTTAAAACATATTCAATATCTGATTCAGCTATTTTTTGTTTTGGTAAATTATTAGTTATTGGTGTTGGTGTTGTAGTTTGTTTTGAAAATTTATCTCTTAACTCAACAAACTTTTTTACTGTTTCATCAAAATCACCTTTATAAAGTGAGGAACCAAATTCTACTTTTAGTTTTGGGTTCTCTTTAACTATTGCGTTAATACCTGATGTAAAATCTAAATCACTTTTTGCTAATTTTTGAGATGCTGCAATTAATTCATCTAAATTTTTACATACAAAACTTTCAACAGATCCGTCGGCGTTACGTACTTTAACAGTTATAGGATTTTTACCAAGGGCTTCTGATATTTCTCCAGAGTTTTTAGCAATACTAATCCCTAAAACCTCTAAAAATGCTTTTACGTATTCATCAGGATTAACTCCCTCCAATAACAATTTTTTTATTAATAAAGATTGTTTTTCAGATATTATAATTTTCATACATAGATAAATATTATAATAAAATAAAATTATCAAATTTCTTTGTACTCGATTTTTGAAATAGTTACATTCATGTTGTGGTTATCAATTCCAAAATATTTTAGTTCTTGCGTAATTGCCCCTAAAATACAACTTCTATAGTAATTATTGTATCTTCTTGCGTATCTCTGACAATATCGATTACTTCCGTACCATCCTTGTGATTTCATGTCAACAATAACATCGATTTCATAAACGTACTGTTCTTTGTTATTGGACCAAATAGTACATCTATTTTTGTATTTTCTAATAGATTTAATTTTAATAACAGAATTGTTTAAATCACTGTCCATATAATAACCGTCATTTGGTAATGGTTTGATTGTCATGTTTTTAGTTAGTTTTTTAACCAACTTAATTTCTTTATCTAAAATTGCTTTCCCTAATTTGCTATCGTTTTTCATACAACAAAGATATAAAAAAAAATTTAAAGCACAAAAAAATGGATACAAATTGTTCTTGCATCCATCAATTTTTTTTCTTATAAGATAAACCTAAAAAAGAACGCTGAGATTACACGTTTTATTGAGAACCTTTAGAGTCATTATTTTTTCTACTCCTATCCACTTCCTTTTGAGAAGTATTTCTCAGTGACGATTATTTAGGTGAATCACTCCTTGAGGTTTAGATTACTCTCACCTTACTTGACTCTTTCCGAGGATGCCTCCCCAGTTCGTCCTTGCGGGACTAAAGGTTTTTCGGATAATTACACATCGACTTGGGATCTCTGTGTGCAATGAACGGCTCATTACTATGTAGTCACCTTTCATCTAAACCTGACGGACACTTTTCCTTAATGTATTAATTAATGGACTTAATTCAATAGTCATAAGTTTTGTGTCGTGGATTGTCGAAGTAGTGGTCCGCCACCCGAGCCAACCCATCTTTTGAACGAGTCGATACTCAACTACTCCGTGAAATGTCCCCATTTCCATACTTCAAGATTACTTCGAGATTTAACCCTTGGTGGGGTTTAATCAAGGTTAGTAACGGCACCACCCGTACTCCAACATACCTTTCGGTTTTAAGTACCCTATCGTAATGGGACTCGCAATAATAAGGTTGGATAACTTTATTTTTTGCATAATCCCTACGGGTTATTCCTATTAGTGTTCCCACCTCAAACTGACAACCCACATTGCCAGTTCGTCTAACCACTTTCCCTACAGCGTTGCCCTCAGTAATAAAGGTTAAACGGTATCCCGCTTGTGTACTCGACCTCAGTCTCCTAAGGCGCAAGTCAGTTACACTTCTGACTCACTTTATCCCACTTTCGTGGTTTATTTAACGACCATACACGGCCAAATAACCTATTCAATTTCACACTTAAAGAAAGGGAGGTGTTAATTCGCTTTTTTTAGTTGTGATAACCTTTCGGTTGCTTTCATTAGTCAAAGAACGTTTTGATTTGATAACGAGTATCTTTCATCACCTTTAGTTTCAAATCTTTTACAAAGGTATGTCTTTTTTTTTAATTAGACAAGTGTCTTTGTATTTTTTTTTACTTTTCTACGTACACCGTATGTGTTTCGTATTTTGTTGCCATAATTTTAGCAAATTCTAAATTAGGCGTTATTACTTTTTGTCCCTTGTCATTAATATAGACAAAAATTTCATTTTCTTTAATAGTTTCTTCTGACATATATCAAAACTTTTTATATTGTTAATTCCTTTTGATAAACTTAACAATAACGTTTTTATTTGTCAAATGTTTTTTTTAAAAAATATGAAATTTTACGGAAGTATATATAAATATACAATACAATATCAAAAAACCAATTTTTTAATTTTTTTTTTAATATTTATTAATATGAAATTATTAATCAACGACAATCTATTTAAATGTAAAGTTTGTAACACACCTGAGTCAATTACAAAAGGTATGATGAAAAGAAAATTTGATGGGTTCGACTGTATGGTTTTCTTAATGCCAGAAAAAAAAGAACAACAGTTTTGGATGTACGATTGTTTAATCCCTTTGGATATTGTAATGGTTAACGATAACGTGATAGAAACTATAAACCCTAACTGTCTCCCGTGTGTTGACTCTACAAATTGTGAGTATTACGAGGGGTTTGGAAATGTTGTTTTAGAATTTGAGGGTGGTACATGTGATATGTTAGGTATCAAAGTGGGTGATAAAATCAAAATGAGCGTTAATTAATTATTTTCAACCATATCATTTAATATATCAACAAACATATCTTTCATTTCTTTAACTAAATCTGAGTAAGTTCTACTAGGTTTTTGATTCATTAGTTCTTCCACATTAACGCCTTCTTTTTTTATTTGATTTAACGCCGCTTGAATTTGTTTGTCTGATAACTTTCTAAATCTTAATAATTTTTGTTTTATATCTTTTACAAAATTATTATCACCATCATAGAGTGCTATTGGTAAAGATTCTTTTGGTAAGTCTTTTGTGTATGGTTTATCGTATCCACTATATAAGAAATTTATACCGGAGATATTTGTAATACATTTGTGTCCTCCTGAATTTGCAACTAAAAAGTCGTAACCATTTATTGTTTGTTTTTCAGAATCAAATGATGGCATTTTTCCGTATAACGCCATCATGTCTTTGGATGTAAATCCTACCGACTCCGGTGTTGCTTCTCTTTCAGCGATTTTTTTAATTATTCTGAAACTAAGAATTTGTTTTTCAAGTTCAGGTTTAAACTCAAGTAAAATTTGGTCTTTAATTTCTCCTAAGTTTATTCCTTTTAATGCTCTTTCTTCTTTAAATGGGTTACAAGAAGCTTGAACCATTCCAACTTGCCCTCCAAGTCCTGTCACCAAAAAGTCAGCATCTGGATATAATTTAAATGGTACATACCTATCATATGAACCTTTTTTCATACTACCTAAACCATATTGTGATATCACATTTCCTGTTCTGACTATTGTTCCTTCTTTCGATCTATCTTGGATAAACTTTTCTTGATTTTTAGTCATTGTTTCAATGTCAGCATAACCATATTCTTTGGCTAATTTCTTAATGTTATTCAAGATACTTAACAAAGATGGTTTTGAATCCATTACCAATTTTTCTAAAAAATTAGGGTTATTTTTATAAGCCAATAATAGTTTATTTACTACCAACCCCATCATCATTTTATTTTTTTGTAGCGAACTATCTTTATCAAATTTATATAAAAAGTTCATCACCATTTCAGGAGTTATTTTATTTACTGCAAAGTTTGCAGAATCAACAGTAGATATTAGTGTTATATCGTCAGATGTGAATATTTCTTTAGGAGATATAACCTGTGAAATTGTTTCGACATTAGATCTAGCATGTTTAAAACTAGTGGCGGTATCATCTTCAACACCCGCTTGACTATCGTGGTGATCGGTATGGATTACAAACATTGGTTTTCCATGTGCAAAGTCGACAAGTACCGGCATTACATCTCCTTCCCCTTCAGGTTTTTTAATAGCAAATTCTTTAGTTCCGTATTGTATAATTTCACATTCAACAACTTTAATGTCGTTTTGTTCTAAATAATTTTTCATAGCAATTGCAGTGGTAACACCATCTAAATCTTGGTGGAAATAGATTTTTGCCTTTTTGTATCTTTTAGCAATCTGATTAATATCCCTTATACCAGATTCTATTATAAGTTGTTTTAATTGACTTTCTGTGATTATAATTTTCATAATATATAAATACCTTGAATAATTGTAATTTAGTCTTTGTTTTATATTATATAAGATATTTATATAATAATTTAAATAATTCATGAAACTTTTACTTGAGACTGAGCTATATCGTATAAAAAAAATGATGGGTATTATAAATGAAGAAGAAGACCCAAAAACAGAAGAAGAATGCGATAAAAAAAGAGATTCAGGTACTAACTGTTATTGGGCATACAAAAAAAATAAATGCATAACTTGTCCTGAAGGACAACGTTTGAGTTATCCATCAGAAGAATGTAGTTCATGTGACCCAGATGATGAGATATTTGTACCAGGGTTTGGTTGTGAAAAAATTTGTGGTGACGACGAATATTTTAATAGAGATAGTGGTGAATGTGAAAAAATCCCACCTGGTAAATTTTATGACGGTAACCAATTACGAGATATAGATGAAGAAATATTAAAGTTTTGGGATTTAGAAAATGAAAAAAGAGAAAAAGAGGGTAAATCAATATTAAATCCTTACGAAAAACCAGAAAATGAAGAAGATAGGGAAGATTGGGATGAAATTTTTAAAAATGCAAACTTTTTTGTAAATGAAGACAGAATTAATGGTGAAGAAGAAAAAATTTCAATAAGAAAGTGGAATAAACAGACGGAGAATTGTTTGAGGAGTAACACTCCTCCGCCCGAATTTCCATTATAAGTCTTCGTTTTTTATTTCTTTCATTGTTTTAAAATATTCTACTCTAGTTTTTGCAACTTCACAGTAATTTGGTGAAAGTTCAATACCTAACCATCTTCTATTTAATACTTCAGCCGCCACTAAACTTGTACCGCTTCCAGCAAATGGATCTAAAACTACATCGTTTTTATATGAAAGAATTTTTATAGCCTTTGTTGGTATATCCATAGAAAATGTTGCTTTAGTTAAAGATTTAGTATCAGCAAAATAGTTCCATTGTCCAAAAACTAATTCCATAAATTCTTTTTTGTCCAATTCATCATAAACTATTTTTGTTTTTACGGTGCCGTCTTCTTGAAAAATTTCAGTGGGTACTCCTTTCCATTGAGGTTCTCCTTTGACTTTTTTAATATGAAATTTTTTATATGCTAAAATTACACATTCTTTTGGGTTGTAAATATAAGGTGAGCTAGGACTCATCCAAGATCCCCAAGCGGTTGTTTTACTTCTATGTGGTGATTGTTCTTCTAAATCTACAATACCAAAAAAACCAAAACCGATTTCTTTCATTATCTGATACATTTCAGAAACAAAGAAAATACGCCCTCCCTTTTTTTGTCTATTAATTTCATATGGAATATTCAGAGCAATTCTTCCATCATCTTTTAATACCCTATAAGCTTCAGTAAGCCAATTTTTAGCAAATACAAGGTATTCATCGAAAGGAACGTCATCCTCATGTACGTCGTAATCAATACCAACACCATAAGGTGGTGATGTAACAATTAAATCTACTTGTGATTCAGGAAGTGTTTTCATCACTTCAACACAATCACCATTTATAATTTTTCCTGTTTCTATCATAATTTCTCTAATGTTTCTATGTGATGTTGTAAATACCACAGTGCTTTTTTTAAGTCTTGTAATTCTTTATCTTTTTCTTTTTTTCCTGCTCTTGAGATGTACTTTACCGTATTCCCCAAACTAAACCCTAATTCCCACGCATCTATAACTTTAATTGCCTCATATGGGTTATTTTCACCACCATAGTGTTCAGGGTGATTTACCTGTTCTTTATTATTTTCCATGTTTTATTTCCAAAATAATTGTATTATTAATATTCCTAAAGCCAAAATTAAACATATTATTGTTTTTAATGTTAAGGGTTCTTTAAAAATTAACCAACTTAACCATGTGAAAACTATTGCCCCGATACTAAAACCTATGAGTCTTGACGGCCACATTTGTCCGTCAAATGCGGTTATCATGTTTTTTACTGAATACATAAATAACATTGATATTGGGATTCCTAATAATACAGTAATCCAATAATGTTCTTTAAACCAATCATATTTTATTTGCCCTTGTAACTGAAAAAAAGTTAATATTTGTGCAAAAAAACCAAATACAATCCCCACTAACAACGCACCTACATTAACCATGGTTTAATCTTCTTTATATTCTTTTAGTAATTCGTCATTAGATAATGTTCCATATTTTTCATTCAAACCTTCAGTACTAATATCCTTACTCATTACACTTTTAACTTCATATATCTGTTGTGCAGTTTCTAAAGTTTTTACAATTTCTTTAATAATTTTATAAGGATCCGCGTTTGAACCAGGTCTACGATCTTCAACATAACCTTTCCAATTTTCTGCAGTGTCTTTTGGAACACGAATAGATGCTCCTCTATCTGAAACACCCCAACTAAACTTATCAATTGATTGAGTTTCATATTCTCCTGTAAGTCTTAAATGATTGTTAGATCCATATGCTTTGATGTGGTTTTCATGTCTTGACTCAAAAGCGTTAAAAAGTGACATAAAATACTGTTCATTACCTTCTAATCTCATTATGTCGGTTGAAAAGTTTGTATGTAATCCTGATCCATTCCACTCTCCATGTGTTAATGGTTTTGGGTGTAACTCTATGTGATATCCATATTTTTCCGCAACTTTAAACAAGAAGTATCTTGTCATCCAAAGATCATCACCACCTTTGTGTTTTCCTTTAGAAAAAACTTGATATTCCCACTGCCCTAAAGCCACTTCCGCATTAATTCCTGTAATATCAATACCATAGTTTAAACACATATTTAAATGTTCATCAACAAATTGTCTTCCAACAACATTATGTCCAACACCGCAATAATACTCTCCTTGTCCTTTTAAAATATTTCTTTTATGTCCTAATATATTTCCATTTATTTCTTCACGTATAAAATATTCTTGTTCAAAACCAAACCATAAATCATCAAACCCTTCATTTATTTGTGATCTAGTGTTAGTTTCATGTGGAGTTTCATCAGGATTTAAAACCTCGCACAATACGTATATAGTATTGTTTCCAGTCAATGGAAACCCTTCGGGTTGATAATGTCTAACTGGTTTTAATAGTCTATCAGAATTACCTGTGTTAGCCTGATTTGTTGATGATCCGTCAAAATTCCACGTAGGAAATTTGCCATCTATAATAGAGTTTTTAATTGACTCGTAATCTATTATTTTAACTTTACTTCTAAGGTTTGGTTCTGGTTTGTACCCGTCCAACCACACGTACTCTAATTTAACTTTCATTTATTTTTATTTATATATTTTATTATTTCTTCCTTTGATTTACCTTGATTAAATAAAAGATACACCTCTCTAGAAAAATCATCCATTAGATAGACAGCATCAACATCTAAGTATTTCATAATGTTATCAATATTATGAATAATATGTTTTTTACTTAGAAATCTCTTGTTGAACCCCATTTGAATTTTCGGTAATTTCTTTTATTATTCGTCTAATTTTTTTACCTAATTCCATATCGTTAGGTGTCTCTTTGACAATTTGAATCAAAACTGAAATCTCAATATTTTCCATTTTTTTATTTTAAAAATATTAAATTATATGTTACTTGTCAAATTTTTACGTCTAATAATTTTAGACTGAATCATATAGTTCATTATTTTTCTTTTGACTATTGGTAAGAGTGTTTCTTTTAGTGGGAAATTATCGCTGTGGTTAACAGTAAAAACTATTAATTTACTGTGTACCTCTTCATTTTGAAGATTTTTAATCAATGATCTTTTGACTGATTTTAATTTTTCACTAAAATCTTTTTTGTCACATTCACATATTTTTTTAATATGACACTTGGTTTCAAGTGAATTTTTTTTAATTGGTTTAATTATAAACTCGTATAATAAAGTTTTATTATTGTAGTCTAAAAAGAATAAACCTTGTTTTGGTTCTATACTCTTTGGGTTTTGTACTGTACTAATAGAGACGGTATCATTAACAATATCCCATATTGCTTTTGCGTGATTAAAATAATCCGTTAATTTATCTGTTGTAAATTTACATATATGGTAAATTTCTAAAATATCTTCTTTTGTCATAATAGGACAATCAACAGAAACCAAATCACTTATTAGTATTTCGTCATCAGGTTCTTTTAGTGTTTTATTTAATAAGATGTATTGTCCTTTTTCTATTAAAAGATTAATACTTGCAAGATGTAAAGATATTTCTTGAAAATGTGGGTACAGTTTCAAGTTATTTAAATTTTTGTCTAATTTTTGTAAATAATCCAAAAGAACATATTGTTTATGTTCCAAATCTATGGGTTCTTGGAATAACCAGTCAGTCTTCATTAAAATATTTTGATTAAAAAATAGTGAATTTTGAATAACTGTAAATGAATTATTAATTATATCTCATAACGTGATACCACGTTCCATTTACTTTATATTCATTATCAGAACCGTCATAACCGTTTAATATATTTCCATAACCATCACTACTAATAATATCTTGAACAACACCGTCAATGTCTATAAATTCTAATATGTAATTTTTAGGAAACCCTCTATCTTTTAAGTAAGTTACAAAATCATTTGCGTAATTATCAACATAACCTTCAATAGCACCTTCTATTTCATCTTCGTTATAATCACCTTCCGGATTTTCCCTAATTTCTTCTATTATATTTTCAATACTTGTTATTTCGTCTTCTATTTCTTCTGTTTGTTCTTCAGTTAAATCTTCATTTTCTAATCTATTATTTAATCTATCTATTTTTTCTTCATATATTTGAATATACCTTTCTTGTTGTTGTGATAATTCTTTTTGTATATCATAATCTTCAGGACTATCCCTTACAACATCTTCATATTCGTTATATAAAAAATCTCTAACTTCGTGTTCATTTAGATTGTTTTCCCAAACCCATTCTCTAAACGCATCGTAACCAGCATCATCAATTAAACTTTGTACCGCATCTTCAGCCGCCTGTTGTATTTTATTATCAGGGTATACTACATACTCACTTTCAAAATTATCCTCACCTAACCACGTATACATGTTAGCACTTCCGTAGTGTTTATAATTTTCTTGATATATGAAATATTTGTCTTCAGTAATAGTTTCCCCTGTTTCTTCATTTTCAATAGTTTGTGGGACACCAAACTCAGTTAAGTATTGATACAGTGCTTCTGTTTCTTCTGAAATTTCATCTTGATTATTGACATCCCAAGCACCCTCTTCTCTTAATTCTTCTTGGTGATTTAATTTTTGTTTTAATATTTTTTGTTGTTCAATTTGATACATTTTAGATTGGTAATTTCTAAAATTTCCTTTTACTTTTGACTTATCAAAGTTACTAATGTTTGATGATTCGATGTTTAAATCTCCT
>JACCDW010985557.1_pt1 | contig 14132 bp, 14 predicted proteins | sample 7449781 | NCBI WGS metagenome assembly JACCDW01 (sample SAMN15323449, study PRJNA562643) | freshwater metagenome | isolation source: river surface water | place: USA:Blue River Watershed | collected 2017-08-18 | reverse complement strand
CTGATTCAAGGTGTGGACATAAGATTAAAGGAACTTATTATGTTAAAAGCAGCTTTAACGTAAGTAGAAGTCATCGAAATAGAAATTATGCCAGATCATGTACATCTTTTAGTAGAAGTTGATCCTCAATATGGTGTACATCAATTTATTCGCCAAACAAAAGGACAATCTTCTTAGATGTATCTCTTGCTGTTAAATCCCCACCTACAATCAGCAAATCCCCTCCTTCCAACCTAGGATAAAACCCATGTAAATCCGAAATGGCTGTAATAAAAATCTTTTGCAATCTATCTCTCCTCGAATAAATCTATGAAATTTTAGCTCCTACAATAGCATTTTTTTATATAACATCAATAATACGCTAGAAATAGAGTCCTATGTTTTTTCGTAAATCCACAAAATAACCTGTTCAAAAAGTAGTTCTCTAGAAAAACGATTCTTAACTTGCCTTCTTTATTTTATTTTGATAACACTAAGATTAAGAAATCACCACAAAGGCGCTTGGTTAATATGGATAATTTTGAACAAGATGCTGCCTCCCTTCCTAAAGAAGATAATTTCTCTTATGAAGGCGAAGATCCGCAGCAGGTATGCACTTATCTAAAAAATAGAATCCTACATTTCGCTCTTGATATAGAACTTTTAAGACAAAATCCCTTATTTACTGAAAGTCAAAACTTCCTTGAAAACTTTGCTAATAACCTAATGGCTATCAACCACCTAACTGAATGTAGTCATAGTTGTTCAGAAAGCATTATCGAAGCTGGATTGGTTATGAAAAATATCTTAACTTGCCCCATTACCTTAAAAAACTACGACCTTGAAATATCCACCCTTGATGCAGTTAAGCTTTATAGAAAAAATAAAAATAACGCTTCTATTTTTATGTCGCTTTTAAAGGCTTATACCCAAAAAAATCCTCATATCGATTGCTTACTCAATGAATTAAAGTTGCTCGCTCACGACCTTATCTAGGAAAAGGGAAACACTTAAAATCATCTGCAACGTCTGTATTAGGAAATACAGCCCTACCTTCTTCTTCAAACGCTTGAAGATGCCTATACCTTGCAGAAAAATGAGTAAGAATAAGATGCTGAGCATTTGCTTGCCTAGCTATTTCTGCCGCTTGCTTAGCAGTTAAATGATAATGCTCCTTAGCAAGCTCACGATGCTCTTCTAAATAAGTACTTTCACATAAAAGCATTTTTGCGTTTTTTGCTAAAATAACAGCATTATCACAAACAGAAGTATCTATTACACAGGAAAATACATCTCCCTCTCGCTTATGACTCACATCTTGTAAATAAATTTCTTTGCCTTGGAGAGAAATTTTCCCTTCCATTTGAAGCTTTTTAATAAGATCTCCTTCAAGACCATACGCCTTTAACTTCCCTTTATCGAATTTAATGCTCGGCGCCTCTTGAATTCTCCAACCTACATTATCTACACTATGATTGAGCGTTCTCGCTTCAATAACAAATCTTCCATCATCATGCACTACCCCTTCTTTTTCAACAGGATGCTCAATCACATTCAATCTATCATAATACATCGTCCCATAACGAAGCCTATCAAAGTAAGTTTTACCGCTTGCTGGATAATAACAATGAACCTCATGTGTCACTTTATCAAGGTTTAATCTCATTAACATAGACCCCAAACCCAAACAATGATCCCCATGAAAATGACTAATCAAAATCCTTGTAACAGCTGTTGGCGCAATATTGGCAAAAATAAACTGCCTTTGAGTCCCTTCACCCGGATCAAATAAAAAACCCTCTTCATTCCAACGTAAAAAATAAGCGCCATGATTGCAAAGCCTAGTTGGCTGCTGAGAAGAGCATCCAAGAATTGTTAAATCTCTTACTGTCATGTTTTTAACCTGTAAAAAGCAGGAATTTTAGCAAGTATCATTCCACATAACAGCCCAACTACATGCGATGTATTACCAATACCACCTAAAACAAAATTCCCTAAATGGAATTTATTGATAAAAAAGACACCCACCTGCAAAAGCACCATGCCTATAATAAATACAAATAAAAAAAGAAGTGTTGCTTTAGGAATCATATAACCTTCCCAAGGAGCAACCTTTTGCCGAAGCCAAATAAACCCACCAAGACCACTTACAATCCCTGAATAACCTAAAAATAAAGGCCCACTCATCAAATACTGAGCCGTATTTGATATAATACCTATAATAAGCATCCCTAAAATATATCGCCCCGCCCCTAATTTAAACTCAACCAATCTCCCTAAAAGCCAAAGCCATAACATATTAAAAAGAATATGCAAAAAATTTCCATGTAAAACACAAGGTGTCCACAATCTCCATACCTCTCCTTGAGAAATTTTAACAAACCAAGGAGCTGCTAACATAGCAGCTGCATGAGACGTATCGAGTAAAATGGTATAAAATCCCTTCCAAATAGGCTTATTATTAATCGCTGCAAATTCATTTAATGTAGCTACCGGCCACTGTTTTATCTCTTCCATCTTAAGATCTGGATGAGCAATAAAGAAATGATAGAGCTCGTTAAAAATATCCGGAGCATCATAAATAAGATGCATATTTAATGGTGAAATCCCAAAATATTCAACAACCGCTAAGGAAATCTTTTTTAAAGCTCCTTCTTGATAACTACTCCAAAAAAATAAGATCATGCAAATTAAAATTATCCAACGCGTTACAGGAAACCTAAGCCTAATCGTCATTAAAGGGCTAGGTGAAGATTCATACACAGGAGCACTAAAACTAGGAGCAGGATTATTAGGTTTAGGAGGCACTGGAAATATCGAGGGATCTTTTTCAAAAATCTTATAGAACTCTAAAGCTTGATCTATATCCTCTTCCTTAATAACCCATACATGATATTTTATTTCTTTATTATTCGAATCTTCCCCACTATCGCATAAACATTCTATATCAGAACGCTCTAACGCCGCCTGAAATCTACTAGCTTGTTGCTCATCTTTAAAAGAAGCTATTAATCGCATATATCTCTAATTTTATGAATAATCATTGTTGTAGAAAGACTTGGAATCCTATCGACAAGATACAGTCTTCCTCCACCCTCTTTAATAACCTCAGCTTCTACACAATTACTTCCATATTCAGCACCATTAATATGGATATGAGGTTTTATTACCTGTAAAATCCTACATGGATCTGTTTCGTCAAACCACGTTACATAATCTACAAAAGACAAGGCCGCCATCATTTCTATACGATATTGCAAACAAACAATTGGACGATTTTTATCTTTATAAGCAGCAATAGATGTATCACTATTCAATGCAACTATTAAAACATCTGCTTGTTTAGACGCTTCATAAATAATATGCAAGTGCCCTGCATGCAATAAATCAAATGATCCATTTAACGTAGCTAAAGAAAGCCCTTTAGCCTTTAAAGCAAAAACCTTGTCTTCTAAATCACTTGGATAGAGAACTTTCTCTAAAGCTTTTTCTTTCCAATTCGTCATGATTTTTTTTGTTTTTTAAGCTTTTTTTCAAAAGCCACTTCAAACACCTGTTCATAATCATTTACAAAATGTACTTTCAACCCTTTTTTCAAATAATCAGGCAATTCATCGTAATCTCGATCGTTTTCTTTAGGGAAAATCAATTCCTTAACCCCTGAGCGTTTTGCTGCAATAAGCTTTTCTTTCAATCCACCAATAGGTAAAACCTTGCCCGTTAACGTCAACTCCCCTGTCATTCCTAAATTTTGCTTTACACCTTGCCCAAGTAAAAGAGAAAGCAAAGCTGTCACCATCGTAATCCCAGCAGATGGGCCATCTTTCGGTGTCGCCCCTTCAGGAATATGAATATGAACCTCTTCTTTTTCAAAAAACACTTTCTCTGGAGCAAATAACTTTAATGAACTTTGCAAATAACTCCATGCAATTTGAGAAGACTCCTTCATAACATCCCCGGCTTGCCCTGTTAACATCATCTTCGTCTTTTCAGAAGGAACCTTAATAGCTTCAATATAAAGCGTAGCTCCACCCATCGATGTCCAAGCAAGTCCTAAACAAACCCCGACTGGAGTATTTTCATAATAACGATCCGATGTAAATACAGGCTTACCTAAAAATTCCTGAAGATTTTTCGCAGAAATCCGAGTAGCTTCAACCTCTGGAGTCTCCTTCTTTACAGACTCATCAGACTTAGGATTCTTCTCTGAAAGTTTTTCTGCTTCTTCTAACTGATGTACAACTTTTACAGCTACTTTACGCAAAATCTTTTTAATGTTTTTCTCAAGACTTCTAACCCCAGCCTCTCTAGCATAATTATTAATAATCTCTTGAATCCCATCTTTCGTAAAAACAACTTCTGAAGCTTTTAACCCCATATCTTTACGGCTTTTTGGAATAAGATATTTATTAGCTATCTCTACTTTCTCTTCCAAAATGTATCCAGAAAGCCTTAAAATATCCATCCTATCACGTAAAGCTAGAGGGATCGTATCCAAAAGATTGGCTGTAATAATAAAGAGCACATCTGACAAATCACATCTTACATCCAGATAATGATCTAAAAACTCTTTATTTTGCTCTGGATCTAAAACTTCAAGAAGTGCAGATCCAGGATCTCCTTGATAACTAGAACCCATCTTATCCACTTCATCTAACATAATCACAGGATTCATAGACTCTGTAATTTTCAACGCTTGGACAATCTTACCAGGCATAGCTCCGATATAAGTACGTCTATGACCTTTAATCTCAGCCTCATCCCTCATTCCACCAACAGAAAATCTATAAAATTTACGATTTAAAGCCCGAGCAATACTTTTTCCAATACTCGTCTTTCCAACTCCAGGAGGTCCTACTAAACAAATAATATTCCCCTTCACCCCTCCACAAAGCTTACCCACACTAATAAACTCTAAAATGCACTCTTTGATATCCTTTAATCCATAATGATCCTCATCAAGCACACGCTTTGCATTTGCAATATTGTCAGATTCGTCACTATAGATACCCCAAGGAATAATCGTTAACCAATCCAAATAGTTACGACAAACAGAATATTCAGCAGATTGCACTTCTAAGACACTTAGTTTGTCCATCTCTTCTTTAATAACTTTCAATACATCAGGAGGAGTAACTCTCTTGTCTAATCTTTCTTGAAATTTCTCTAGATCACAGCTTTTATCATCTTTTTCTAAACCAAGTTCTTTTTTAATCGTCTTTAGCTGTTCTCTTAAAAAGAACTCTCTTTGAGTTTTTGAAATCGTCGCTTCAATCTTTTGATTAATACTATTTTGCAACTTACTTAAGTCGAGCTCTTTCTTTAAAAGCATCAAAGCCTTATCAATACGAGGCTCTACATCAAATGTAGCTAGAACTCCCTGCAACTCTTCTCTTGTTGCTGTTGTTAATGCAACAGCAAAATCTGCTAGTTTGCCAGGCTCTGTAAAATCAGAATGCCCTAAAAAAATCTGCAGTTCTTCTTTGAAAAGAGGATTTAGTTTTAAAAGATCTTTAATTGTTGTGATAATACTTATAGAATAAGCTTTAACAGCTTTTGCCTGCTTATCATCTATTTCATCTTCATGATATTCAACCAAAGCCTCTAGATGTTTAGGATTTTTAATCGTTTTTTTGATCTTGATTCGTTTTTCCATATTCAAGACCACCTGAGCGCCACCACCTTGCTCCAAAGGGATAATCCTTAAAATGCGTGCAGCTACACCCACTTCATGTAAGTCATCTACACCCATTTTATAAATATCTACATCTTCTTGTTTGGTAAGAAATAACCCTAAAGTTTTATCTTCGGATTTCGCCACCTCTTTTAATATTTCATAATAAACACCAGGTTCAATCACAAGGGGGGCTGCCATTCCAGGAAAAAAAGGCCGCCTTGTCATAGGCAAAACAAACAATTTTTCTGGCCAAGCTTTTTCCTTCTTTAAAGCTACTTTCTTTTTTTTCTTTTTAGGAATTCTTTTAAGGGTCTCTTCTAATTGAGCTTCAAGATCTTTTTTCAAAATATCCTCCGACAAGCTTATATGGTTGCACTATAAAATAGTGACTAATAAATAAGCAATTCTCTTATTAACTTAAGACTTTTCTGCTTTCTCCAGAGAGTAAAAAAAATATTACAACAACCCTCTAGTGTACAAAAAAAAGAGAGTTAGAATTTTTCTCTTTCTTATGCTATTGTTGATAAAAATTTACACAGAAAAAGTTATGAAAGGCCTTATTCTAGATACAAGTCACCAAGCTTTTATAGCTGTTAGCTCTCATGGAGAATTAGTAAATTCTTTCACATGCTCTGCTCACAGCTCTTCTACATTTGTTCAAGATATCCATCAGTTTTTACAAAGTTTATCTCTTTTATTAAGCGACATCAAATACATAGCTATAGGAATAGGTCCCGGATCCTTTCTTGGCACAAGAATCGGCGTCATTGTTGCAAAGAGCCTCTCCTATGCTCTCAACATCCCTCTTGTCACCTTTTGTAGTCTAGAAGCTTATCAAACTACAGGTTCTTTTGCCGTTCTTTCTGATGCTAAATCTAAAGGAGTCTACCTACTAGAAGATTACAAAGAAGCCCAACCTAAGCTTTTAAATTCTCAAGAATTAGAAGATTTCTCGTTAAAAAACCCTTCTTTTATTTCACCTACCGCAGAGCCCCTCGTAAATAAATTTCCATTCCTTAAAGAAACAAACTGTGTTCAAACAGCACCATCCCTGCCTTACTTATGCCAGTATACATATGAAAAATATTTAGCTTCTGACCCATTAAAACAAGTCGATCTTGAAATTCATTACCTAAGACTCTCTTAATCGTTGAACTAATATCGGACGCTCATGTAAACTTGAGAACAATCTAGAGTAGTAAATTTTTTAAAATCAAAAATCTTTTAAATTTAGGACGTGATTCTGTATGTCGTTTGTTAAAGTGAGAACAGGGGAGCCTCTCGACAAAGCCTTAAGAACCCTCAAGAAAAAACTTGATAAAGAAGGTGTAATGAAATCTGCTAAGGCTCATCGCTTTTATGATAAACCTTCTGTAAAAAGTAGAGCAAAGTCAAAAGCCGCTCTTAAATACAAGTTGAAAAAATTCCGTTAATTTTTTGTCTAACTTCTTGATATTTTTTTAGCACTTTAAGTGCAATTTTGCTAATATTGTACAGTGTTTACGTATCAAAATTGCATTAACAACATTTTATTAAAGTAAAATTATGTCAGACTATTATGGTGTACTCGGCGTTGCAAAATCTGCAACCCAAGATGAGATTAAAAAAGCTTATCGTAAGCTTGCTATCAAATATCATCCAGACAAAAACCCTAACAATCCCGACGCTGAAAAACAATTCAAGCGCGTTTCCGAAGCTTATGAAGCCTTAAGCGACGAGAAAAAAAGACAAATATATGATCAATATGGAGCTGATGCTTTAAAAGGAGCATCTGCAGGTTACGGAGGAGGCTCTGGCGGTTTTTCTTCTATGGAAGAAGCTCTCCGTACATTCATGGGCGCTTTTAGTGGCGGTGGCGGCGGAGGTGGTGGCGAGTCAATTTTTGATTCTTTTTTTGGTGGACAAGGCGGCGATGGAGGCCATCATCATGCTGCACAAGGGACCAGTAAAAAAGTTTCAATAACCATTTCTTTTGAAGAATCCGCTAAAGGCGTTGAAAAAGAAATTTCCATCACAAACCATGCTTCTTGTCCTAGTTGTGATGGGCGAGGAGCTAAAAACCCATCAGATATTAAAACCTGCGCAACTTGTCATGGATATGGTCAAGTACAACAATCTCGTGGTTTTTTTAACATGACAAGCACTTGTCCAAAGTGTCATGGGTCGGGTCAAATGATCACAAACCCTTGTCAAGAATGTCATTCTGCAGGTCGCGTTAAGAAAAAACAAACAGTTAAGGTCCCTATTCCAGCAGGGATTGATGATGGTATGCGTATTAAACTAGCCGGCTATGGTGATGCTGGTGAACGCGGTGGTCCAGCTGGCGATCTTTACGTTTACATCCAAGTTTCCCCTCATGAAATTTTCCATCGAGAAGGTGACGATATCATCATTGACTTACCTATTACTTTTACTGAAGCCGCTCTAGGCTGTAAAAAAGAAATCCCAACACCTTTAGCTGGTAGTTGTAGAATTACCATCCCCGAAGGAACTCAATCCAAAAAAGTACTTCGCGTCAAAGGCCATGGACTACCTAATGTCCACGGACAAGGAACGGGAGATCTTCTTATAGAAATTCAAGTAGAAACCCCTGTTGATCTTAATGATGAACAAAAACATCTACTACAAGAATTTCAAAAACTAGAAAACCCTAAAAACTCTCCTAATAAAAAGGGTTTTTTTGAAAAATTAAAAGCCTTTTTCTAAAAAAGGCTTTTTTATTTTTATTAAAAGCATAAATTGTCTAGATGTTTTTATTTTTTTTTAATAAAAGAAAAATAAACAGCTTTAACATTACAATTAAGTCAATTTATGCATCACACCTTTATAGAAAAACATAAGCTTCTATGCGCTAGCATCATTTTCACCCTTGCTGCCCTTTTTCTTTTTTTTGAAATGGCGCTGCAAGTCTCCCCGAGCATTATGACAAATCAGCTTATGTCAGAATTTAATATCCATGCAGCGACCCTTGGACTCATGGCTTCTTGCTATTTTTATAGCTATACCCTCATGCAAGTCCCTTCAGGCCTTCTGTATGATCATTTTGGACCAAGACTTCTCGTTAGTTTAGCCTGCCTAGTTTGTTCTATAGGTGCTTTATTTTTCGGACTAAGTCATTCCGTTATATTTTTAGGCATAGGAAGATTTTTACTAGGCGTTGGTTCTGCGTTCGCTTTTGTAGGCGTTCTAACTATCTGCGCTAGATGGTTCGCTCCAAGTCTATTTGCTCTTTTTGTAGGAATCACACAATTTCTATCAGCTATTGGAGCCATGTGTGGATCTCTTCCTTTAGCTTATGCAGTAGATCATTTTGGCTGGCGCTATACCATCACATTTTTAGGAGGTTTAGGTTTCATCATAGCACTTTTATGTGCCCTTTTTATCAGAAACAGACCTCCCAAAGAAATAGAAGTTCACGAAGATCATTGCCGTTTAGGGCTTAAAAAAAGTTTTAAAGAAGTCATGAACCAAGGCCAAACCTGGAGCCTTGCCGTATACTCTTTTTCCAACTGGGCACCAGCTCTTATTTTCCCAGCTTTATGGGGCGTCCCTTATCTTATGGTGAAATATCAGATCACCAACACACAGGCAGCTTTAGCCACATCCATGGTATGGATTGGCGTAGCAGCTTTTAGCCCAATACTCGGCTGGGTCTCAGATAAACTACAAAGAAGAAAAAGCCTCTTAACTTTCTGCACAGCTTTAGGTCTTTTAGCTTCTCTAATACTTTTACTTATCCCCAATCTTTCCTTTGCATCAATTTATATTTTACTATTCCTATTAGGCGGCGCTTCTTCAGGAAATATCCTATGCTTTGCAGTCGCAAAAGATAACAACCGCCCATCTGTTACTTCAACAGCTATGGGATTCAATAACATGGCTGTGGTTTTAGGTGGCGCTGTATTCCAACCCATCGTAGGAGCTATCCTATCAAAATGTTGGGATGGGATAACCTCCCATGGCATTCCTGTTTATACAGCTAACAACTACACACTAGCTTTGCTCACAGTCCCTTTTTGCTATCTACTAGGATTAATTGCTTCAGTCTTTTTTATTAAAGAAACATTCTGTAAACAAAAATATGACAGTTATTCCGATCAACTACAATAATTACAGACACATCTTTTAAAGATGGTTGCGTTCTAAAACATCTGCGTAATTATTGGCTTTATTAAGAATATTCGTTCCAAGTCTATAAATCCCTACAGCTGCAGGTAAAGCCATTAAGTTAACTATCATCACATAGTGTCGCTGTAAAAAATGTCCTATAGACTCATTCTGGTCTTCTGGCTGAAGACTTATTTTAATTAGCTGAAAAGCTGCTGAACACCCTAACACATATGCAAATCCTCGACATCCATAATTTGCAACTTGACCACCTGTTCTTATTATATTTTTAACTTCCATCTAAAAAACGCTCCTTTTTCTATAAAGGCAAATAAGATACCATCTTCTTAAATTATCCAAAACAGTAACCCTCTATAATTTTATGACACAAGCAACCTCTAGTTTTTCTTTACTAGAAGCTGAAAAATTCCTAGATCACCATAGGCAAACAGCTCTTTTTGAATATATTAAAGCATGCCCATCTAACATCCAGGTGCACTTTTTAAAGCAACTTTCTGAATTGTCTACATATTTACCCAACGATTACTCCCCTACAAACAACTTTAAATCTCCTGATTTAAAATCGCTTACACCTCTTACATCTATTTATGAAGAAAGCTTAAAAGACATGACCTCAGGAGCGCAAGCTTTCAAAAAAAGCCAAGTCCTCTCTATTATCTTAGCCGGAGGAGACGGTTCTAGATTAGGATTTTCAGAACCAAAAGGCTGTTTTGAGATCACTCCTATCACAAAAAAAAGCCTATTTAAACTCCACTGCGAAAAAATTTTATTGCTACAAAATCAGTTCTCTATAGAGGTTCCTCTCGTCATCTTAACCTCTAATAACAACCACATCGCAACAGTCGCCTACTTCGAAAAACATCATTTTTTTGGTCTGACTCCAAGGCAAGTAACCTTCATAAAACAACCTCAATTTCCTCTATATGATGAAAATCACAAATGGTTTTTAAAAAACCCTACAGAAATTTGCACAGGACCCTGTGGCAATGGAGCTTTATTCCAAAGCGTAAAACCCCATCTTGATTCTCTTTCTGATATTGCATATATCCTTGTGACCAATATCGATAATGCTTTAGCAAATCCATGCGACCCAACTCTTGTTGGCTCTCTAATTAACCATAAATCAGAGCTCTCTCTTCGCTGTTTTAAACGCGCTACAAGTCCTCATAAGGTTGGTGTCTTAGCTTACCTAAATACAAAACTCTCCATCATTGATTACACAGATTTACCAAATAACGATTCTTTCCCCTATGGTAACATCAACACCTTCTGCTTTAGCTCTTTTTTTTTAAAAACCGTATGCCACACACATTCTCTTCCCATCCATTGGGTTAAAAAACCAGGAACCTTCTATGACCCTAAAACAAAAACATCAAAACAAATCTCTGTATGGAAAGGTGAATATTTTATCACAGACAGCCTATCACTAGCTAAAAAAGTTACTCCTTTAAATTCTGCTATAGAAATGCACTTTGCCCCTTTAAAACAACTAGAAGGAATCGATGGTGTAGATGCTGTTCAAAAAGCCTTATTAGAAAAAGAACTATTCTTTAACTAAAGTCTGCTTACGATTAGCTATTTGAGAACTAACAAGAATGAAAAGACTCGAAATGATATACAGTAAAGCAGGCTGCATTCCTGCATAAAAAGCATTTTTGGGTCATATCCCATGATACTCTATAGAAGAGTCTCTACATATCCTATTTCTACAAATTAAATAAGCAATAGACAGCTCGGGAACTTGCCTTATAATGAGAGGGATCCTCACTTTAGATAGTCGATGTACCATCTCAGCAGTTCCACCCATACAAGTATTAAAAACACATGTTGGCACTTCTAAGAGAAGCTCTAATTCTTCTTCACTTATGCTGTTATGTGGAATCTTTATAATAACCGCAGGTGTTCTATCAGACCTTGCAATAACTTGCGATACAGTGCGAGATCCATCGTAGAGTTCATCTCCTAGACAATATCCTCGCAAAATATCCCCTACACCTAAAGCTGCATGCCTATGATAAGGAAACCACACAACACTTAAACCTTCTAGCCTTGATACCAAGGCTATACTTTTTCAATTTTTCTAAATAAAATGCGAGTATAACCAAAAAGTAAAATAACACCAGCTAGTAACATGGCCACACCACCTATAAGCACAGGCATATAGTATTGCAGTCCTATAATACCTCCAGCTAAAAACGGTGTCGCTGCAAAAGCAAAAGATTCTACAGATTGTAAAACTCCCATTACTTCCCCTTGAGAATCTTCATCTACAGAGTTGGATATAACTGCTACTCCTGTAGGAAATACCAAAGCAATTAAATACTGTTGAAAAGGAATATAAAGCCAAAAATACTCAACTTTTTCATGGAACAATAAAGCAAGCAAAGATACACCAAGTACAATCAAACCAAAAAATAAAATCCGTATAGGATGCACCCTCTTCACAATAGGTCGAATTAAAATCCCACAACTAAGGGCATAAAACGCAGCACCATAAGCATATAAATTCCCTACCTGAGATACGTTTAATCCATAGCCTTGCATCCATGTCACTGGAATGAAATCCCAATAGAACGACCACCCAATACAAAAAAACAAAAAACACAAAAGCACAACACGAATAGATGTAATTTTAAAGGCTTTTTTAAGATTTTGAATCCCTAAAGAAAAACTTAAAGCAACCACTTTACGAACATGATGTGTCTCATGAAAATACTTCATCAGAAGGAGCAAACTAATAACACTAACAACTGCTGCAAAAATAAAAGGCTTATCAAACCCTCCCCATCCAGCAATCTTGCCCCCAAGAAAAGGCCCTATCATAAATCCAATCCCATAAGCCATGCTCATTAAACCAAATCTCTTAGCCTTCTCTTCAGGAAGACTCATATCAGCAATCGCAGCATTAATGATAGCTGTACTACCAGAACCCACCCCAACAACTACCCTTCCAAGAATCAATAAACCTAAACTCTTATACCATACACCCATCGCGGAAATAATATAACCTACAACAATAATACCAACAGAAATAATCAACGGTCTTTTACGTCCTTTCTGATCCGATATAGCTCCAATAATAGGGGCACTAAAAAACTGCGCTAAAGGACCACTAGCCAATAAAATTCCAAGCCACATCCCTCTAGCAATATCTTCCGTATGGATAGGAAGAAGCTCAAATCCCCTATGGAAAATCATAGAAGAAAACATGGGGTAAACAAGCCCGATCCCCATAAAATCAATAAATGCTAATACCAACAGAAGAAAAAATGAAAAAGAATGAACTGAGGATTCAGGAACCGAAGATTTCACAAAACACACCTTAGAAAATTATATGCATATGGTTATTTTACTTAGTCTATGGCGAAAACCTGACTAAAATGTCAATTTCCATCTCGCTTTTTCTTATAAGTCTTATTTGACCTCAGAATCTAAGTCTGATACAGTCACAAAAAAACCTTTTACAAAAGCCCCTTATGAAAATACTAAAAAATCATATGACCCTAGAAGAAGAGATGCTCCTTCTTCAAGAAAAATCAGCACACGGATTTATTTCCCTTAGAGAATTTCTCCATATCCTCTCTGGGAAAGGTCGCTTTTTACTTTTAATCTTATTATCCATCCCGTTTTGTCAGCCTATTCAAATCCCTGGATTATCTATTCCTTTTGGATTAGCTATCGCTTTTCTAAGCTTACGAATGGCTTTTGGAAAACATATATGGTTACCTCAGTGGATTTTAAAAAAAACAATCCCTTCTTCTACAATCAAAAAAATAACAAGCAGAACCCTTAAACTTTTAAAAAAAATGCACCGCTGGACACATCCTCGTCTTTCTTCATTATGTCATTACCCAGGAGTTAAAATTCTAAATGGCATAACTCTAACTATTTTAGGTTTTTTTCTAGCACTACCTATCCCCGTACCACTTTCTAATTTAAGTGCTGCATGGTCTATTTTGCTCATCTCATGGGGGTGTCTAGAAGATGATGGTGTCTTTTTGCTTATTGGCTATATCCTATCTTTATTAACCATCACTTTTTTTGTGTTAACAGCCCTAACTATACGACATATTTTTTAATTATTAGAGAAAATTAGTCGGAAAATGTGATCACGGAGCTCCATCAAGTATCGAACAAAGCTTACAAGAGAGTACTGGTGGAATAAAATTAGTGCAGCAGCTTCTTCTGAATGCATCTCTCTATCTCCAAAATGACAGTGCCAAGAAAACAGTCTCTGCCTTTTTTGTAAATACTAGTTTTTAGAAAATCGACACAAGTCATTAAATAGCTCATTACAAACTGCTTAAGACTCTAGACGCCAAATTAGTAGATTTTGGTAGGGAATTGG
>JACCDW010779172.1_pt1 | contig 14133 bp, 11 predicted proteins | sample 7449781 | NCBI WGS metagenome assembly JACCDW01 (sample SAMN15323449, study PRJNA562643) | freshwater metagenome | isolation source: river surface water | place: USA:Blue River Watershed | collected 2017-08-18 | reverse complement strand
TACATGGCATCCCCTCGACTCTATCGCAAAAAGGATAAAATGCGCGGAATGGCAAAGCGTGATATCAAACAATATCAATCAATGACGGAAGAGTTCATTCGCGATAACGCAAATTCAATCAACTGGAATATCGCGAGTTTCGTATCGAAACTATCGGAAGCGTTCATTCGCGAAAATGCAGATGTCGTGAATTGGGATAATATCAGCGCAGGGCAAGTCTTATCGGAATCGTTCATCCGTGAGTTTGCGCAATTTGTTAATTGGAGATGGATTAGCGCATGCCAAGCACTGTCGGAGTCATTCATCAGAGAATATATTGATAATCTCCACTGGGATGAACTTTGCTACAAGCAATCATTATCCGAATCGTTCATTGAAGAATTTGCAGAAGTCGTAAATTGGCACGCAATATCGAATAGCCAATCATTGTCGGAACCGTTTATTCGACGATTCAAGAATTGCGTGTGGTGGAGCCGAATTAGCTGCAATCAAATATTGTCTGAGTCATTTATTGAAGAATTCAATGATCGGGTTAAGTGGTCGCAGATCTGCTATTCACAACGATTATCAGAATCTTTCATTGAAAGAATGATAGCCCATGTTGATTGGTCGGCTCTATCAATGAACAAACGCTTAACAATTGGAATCGTTCGCAAGTTTAAACATCAACTACATCCAACGCGGAATGTGAAGAGTATTATTCAGCAAGCGCACGCTATTCAAACGATAGCACTTGCGCTACCGCCCGAATTGGCTCCTATTATCTCAAGCTTTGTATGGCTTTAGATGTGGAGTATTCTTTTTTATGAGCTTGGCGTAGCGATATGGCCCATAGGCGTAAAATTGAACGAATTGCTTCTAAAATATATCGACGTCTTCCTGAGCCTCTGATAACCCCTAATCCACCTACCAAAGCCTTTGTTGAAACAATGAACAGTTGGGTATCGATTGACTTTGAGGTTTTCAAGCTACGCCATTTCGTTAATGGAAGAATTCCTAAAGGAAATGTGCCCCGATTTGGAACAGCTATGTTTGAACTAACCTACAATACGCTTGGGCGTTTGAAAGAAGTCATATCGATTGATGCAAACGTCAGCGTTCAGCAATACGCACGCAAAACGGCAACTACAGTTTTCAATTCTTTAGATAACGTTATCAATTCTTTGGAAAACGATCTCAATTCTTTGGAAAACGATCTCAAGTCTTTGGATAACGTTTCCAATTCTTTGGAAAATTTCCAACAGCCATCCATTCGTCTGGCGGAAATGGCAACCATATATGCGCACCACTTTCACAAAACCATCGCGGACAGTTTGGACGAAAACAAATCGCTTGAAGATATATTAGAATATGAGTTCATGGTATTTTCCAATACTACGTTTTCATCAACAAAAACGTTCATGGATGCTTTAGAAAACCAACTATACGTTAGAATGATGCTACGATTTGCAGATGTTTGCTGCAAAGATGCCACTTTCAAGAAGTTTATGATCGAAGAAGAAGAAGAAGAAGAAGAAGAAAGAAAGAAATTAGCACGCACAGATTACTTGTTATGTCTCGAATACATGATCGTTAATAAGCAGAAGACGGGAGCATACACGCGAAACAACAAATTCACGAAGAGCTCGCCTACAAACGCAACTTCCGCTCGCAAGAAATACGCTAATGCCCAAAAGAACAAGGTATATAGCCCAAAGGTAGAAGCGCAAATGGCAAACATCCAAGCAACGCCATTTGTAACCGCAAAGCGCGATGATACGATTGAGTCCGAACGCCCAAAGGACAACACCAGATACTACGCGTTTGTCCAAGTCGGAAAAGATGCGTATCAATACGTCATCGATACCATTGATAACATCAATGAATACGCCGAGCGTATCGTGTTCAAAGATACGTCGGGCATCCCAGTTCGTGCGTTCAAGCAAAAGACAATCGCAATGGTCATCAAACGTAAGCGCTCTGTCATTAATGCTAAATGGTCTAAGAACACTTTTCACTTCAAGCCCAACGATAACATGAACATGGATGACATCATCGATATCATCCAAAGCTCGAACGAGTGATATGGCATCATTTCTTTTTTGTATTGAGCTCAATGCGTAAAATTGAAAAATAATTATTCTTAACATACCCTTGACATCCAAGGCGCGTATAGCCATGTTTGACCGCGATCAGTTCGATGACTTTGAAGCGCTCCAAAATCTACTTACACTTGATTCGTATGATGAAGATACTTACGAGGAAGTGCTGGAAATGATTGGAGATGATTGGACCGATATATCTAAATTTTGCTATATGTCCAATGAGTTTATTAGCACATTTAGAAACTTTCTGGATTGGGACTATATTGGCATTTCGTGTTATGCTGAAGAGCAGCACATCTATATCGACATGGTTCCCCGTTTATGCTATATAGACGAATTCGAATCGATAGACGAAAGAAGAGAAGGATTGGATCTTGATTTCATTGAAAGATTTGAAGATCTCATTAATTGGGAAGTTGTATCCGCGCAAGTCGTCGATATGGATTATAGATTGTCAGTGGTCATCATTGATAAATATTCGAACAAATTAAAGTGGAACATCGTGTCGTGGCAACGATCGTTGGACAATTTGTTGGTCAAGAATCATTATCAATACATTCATTGGGATATGCTGGTATTGAATGACGAAGAAGAGGAAGATCTCGATTATCAAATGGATCCGGAAGAACGAGGACCAATTTTAGAATCGTTGATTTCAACACATGCATCAGAAATAATCAATTGGGAGGGCGTATCATACACTGTTCGAAATTATTATAAGTATTTCTCGGTTGAGTTCATCTTATCGATTGGAGACAAACTGGATTGGTTCATCATTGGAGACGAGACATGGGGCAGCCCAACATTAGATGATCAAATTGTCATCACGTTCTATGATAAGATACCACGATCAGTTACTCATTCTTCCTATGGGCATGTTTTGAAGAAACATGTAGAAGATACACTTAAGTCGCGATTACCCAATGATGATTGTATCGACCACGTCTTATCATTCTTGATAGGCGAATTATTTGGACGCATTCTTTTCTCATACTGAGCGCACATCTCATTTCTTTTTTTGAGTTGAGCGCAATGCGTAAAATAGCATGATCTGGGATCAGTTTGAGCCTTGGTATTTGAACGCAAAATGGCACTATCCCCAGACGGCCTATCTGAGCGTAAAATAGCATGGCTTGCCGCCTCTACATTTGAGCGTAAAATATCAAAGGGGGCGATTCTCTATGTATTAAAGTAGCCCTAAATTTTAGTGTTGCTTTACCGTTCCAGCCTCTCAGCCCAACTACCAAGATGGACCTGTGCGTTGGTGTTATGCGTGCTGCCATGAATATGCCAGCTGACTACTCGGGATCAGTTGAACGATTTGTTGTGCAGAACGAAGATTCCGCGATTCGGGATCTGCTAATGTGTCTGGATTACGCCCCGACAGCAAAGCGAGCGAAGCGTCTTGAGCGACTCTGGTTTATGTATCGATTCTTTTCGGATAAGATGACTATTGCTACCAAGCGATACATGAAGAGCGTGCTGATCAAGCTGAAGAACACCGCAGAAGTAGTGAATGTGGGAGGTGAAGACATCGATAAGCTCATCGAGCAACTACAATCTGGATCGACGGTGTTTCACAAACCAACAATGGAAGAGCTAAAGAACTACAAAAGTCCGATGAAGCAGCCGTTTTGCGACTTTGTCAAATCGTTAGTGAATTCGGATGGTGATGTTTATATCGTGTTCGCGGCTGTTGCCACGATAGCCTATTTCAACATGCTGGAGAAATCCAAAGCATCGAAACGAAGGCATGCGGTGATGAAATCATCCAAAATGGCATTCAAAGGAGGCGCTGCGCTCGGGCAATATCTCTTCCGCGGCAATAAGGCTCTGTGGGACTCGATGGAGCAAGCGGACAAAGACTTTGCGATGGAGAAATTCATACATAAAGGAGACAATGACACCAGCATCATCGTTAAGCGCACTCCGCTGCTCGCTGAGTTCGACGACGCCAGCATCAACGCTGAGATCGGCTCGATCGCATACGACCTTCAAATAGAGTTAGCGCGGCTTGTCAAGACATACAACATCGAGAAGATTATCAAAGCTCGCCTCATCAAAGCGACTACTCAAACGATGGAGTATGATGGCATCTCATTCGCATTCCGCCAACGCGCTTCAAGAGACTATGCCATCACGGAGAAGGATGCCGATCACATGGAGGTGGTTCCGATCTCGAGCGAGAAGAACAGCATTTACGGAACTATTTCCAGATGCGATTTCCCCGACCCGCACGGAGACATGATCAAGTTCTATCTCTGCCGGTTGAAAGGGGCGTTCGAAGGCGTGTCAGATGTTGCTCGGGTGAAGTACTACGCTGAGCTGCTCGACGTGAGCATCGTATGCATTGATTCGGCTGGCCCAGCCGTTGAGCCTACCTACAAGCCAGTGTCGTTCCTGAATCTATTCGGAGAATCGGTGGATACTGTGAAGGTCTTGGCCAAGCGTGCCCGACGTCCTTGTGCTGCCGATGCTGACTGGGAATTTGTCTCAGAAGAGCCTGAATGGGAGTTTGTAGCATGTGCTTAATTGCATATCACAGAAGAGGTGGGGATTCAACCCCACCTGCTTTTTTGTTTGACTGACAAAAAAATATATGTTTGCCTTAATCGCTAAAATAAAGATATTCAACAGTGATTGCTTTGTCTGGCTTGTTCAAAATATAATGATCAACCATCTCAAGCAAGTCCGAGCAGCGTTTCTTTAACTCCTTTGGCTTAAACTTGAGCGTTCCATCAGTCTTACTAACTGAGAATGCTCCCGCAATACGCTTACCATCGCGAGTGTATGCATCGGGATTGAGGCGAATGAACACAAGATCACGAGAGCCAAAGTCTTCATACAACTCCATCATTCTACGATTGCTGCATGTGTCATCGTATGAGCGATGTTCGTTTTCATCTACTTCGATAATGATAACATGTGAAAATCGATCAATGTATCCATCAGGTCTGCGCTTGGAGCAACCACCCGCAACGCGGGAGTCGAGAATGATTTCAGGATATACTTTCTGAACTTCAGCCATCACAGCATTTTCCTTAGTCTTATAGTTGCGAATGCGTGGATCGTCCGGATTCAAGTAGAAATGACATTGAGCGCAATGTGGCTTGTATTTGGGATTCATTCTATTCATTTGACATAACTCACATCGATTGTGCTTAACATCTTTCATTTGAATAGATGCGTGCTCAGAGCAATGCGTTGGCTTCATCCATTCAAGTCCAAAAACGGGTCTCGTCTCACATCCAACAAACCGACAGCGTTTGCTCTTAACATCTTTCATTTGATCAGATGCGTGCTCAGCGCAATGCGTTGGCTTCATCCATTCAAGTCCAAAATTAGGTTGTATTTCACAACCATCGAACTGGCAGCGCTTGCTAACTACATTGATCATTTGATCAGATGCGTGCTCGGCGCAATGCGTTGGCTTCATCCATTCAAGTCCAAAAACGGGTCTCGTCTCACAATTATAAAACTGACAGCGTTTGCTAACAACATCTTTCATTTGATCGGATGCGTGCTCGGAGCAATGAGTTGGCTTTCCCCATTCAAGACCAAAAGCGGGTATCTTATCACAATTGTCATGCTGACAACGTTTGCTAACAACATCTTCCATTTGATCGGATGCGTGCTCGGAGCAATGCGTTGGCTTATTCCATTCAAGACCATAGGATGGATGTTTTTCACAGTTATCGAACTGACAGCGTTTGTGTTTAACGTTTTTCATTTGATCGGATGCATGCTCGGAGCAATGCGTTCGCTTTCCCGATTCAAGACCAAAAGAAGGCATCTTATTACAATTATCAAAGGCACATTGTTTGTTCTTTACATCTTTCATACCCTCAATAGAATGACTTTTACAAACCCATTGCTTATCCGTTTTAACAAACGCGTAGTTAGCTCGTTTTCCGCACGAGGGGCACTTTGTTCGGGGCATTTTCAATGATAAGGTATATATAATATGATCAGCCTTTAATTAAGCCCAAAATTGCAAATTGAGTTATCTTAATATACCTATCGCATCCAAACCCCACTCAACATGGCTCGCACTAAGCAAACCGCTCCCAAAGCTACAAACGGCAAATCTCCGCGTATGCAACTCGCCGCTAAAGCAGCTCGCATGGCAGCTCCCAAGACATCATCAATCAAGAAGACTCGCGCTACTCCAAGGGGCGCGGTTGCTTTGAAAGAAATCAAGTTCTACCAGAGCTCGACAGGCCTCCTTATGAGCAAGGCCGCATTCGAAAGACTCGTTCGGGAGATATCGGATAAAAAACACATCGCAATTCGCTGGAACAAAAAAGGGATTGAGGCGCTGCAAGTTGCCTGCGAGCAATATATCACTGAGATCTTGAAGACCAGCAATGATATTGCCATTCACTCCAACCGAGTGACGGTGCATAAGGAAGACCTCAAACTTGCTATCGCGATCAAGGCGAACCTCGCTCAGATTGACCCAAACGCCATCAACTGATTGCTCAACGCGATCTTCTGACTTGAATTCAAGTCTCAAACAAGAATTGTCAGTGATAGGGCAACTTCTTTTTTATGATTCTCTGAGGGCTTGAGCGTAAAATAGCAGACTCGCCTATCTAAAATATAGATACGCTCAAAACACTTCTATTGCTACCATGAACATCCAGAAATGCATTAACTGGCGAGGATTTATTAAGGGGGGTCATTTATCCGAATCTAAAATTCGCAAACATGCTAATCAAATAAACGATTGGGATGGAATTAGCGAATGGCAAACACTATCGGAGTCTTTCATCCGAGAGTTCCAAAATCGAGTAGATTGGTATTGTATTAGCCGTCGCCAAACTCTGCCAGAGTCTTTCATCCGAGAGTTCCAAGATCGAGTGGATTGGAAAATGATTAGCCGTTACCAAACAATATCCGAACCTTTCATTCGAGAGTTTCAAGATCGCGTGAATTGGAATTATATTAGCTACGGTCAAACCTTGTCAGAAGCTTTCATTCGAGAGTTTCGAGATCAAGTGGATTGGTATTATATTAGCCGTTGCCAAACAATATCTGAACCTTTCATTCGAGAGTTTCGAGATCAAGTGGATTGGAAACAGATTAGCGACCGCCAAACACTAACCGAACCTTTCATTCGAGAGTTTCGAGATCAAGTGCATTGGTATTTTATAAGCAAACATCAAAAACTATCCAAGCGTTTCATCCGAGAGTTTCAAAATCGAGTAGATTGGAATCGTATTAGCTGTTGCCAAAAACTATCCGAGTCATTAATTCGAGATTTTCAAGATCGAGTAGATTGGTATTGTATTAGCCGTTGCCAAACAATATCCGAACCTTTCATCCAAGAGTTTCAAGACCAAGTAGATTGGGAAATGATTAGCAACTACCAAAAGCTTTCGATTGGATTCATCCGCAAACATAAGCACAGATTAGACATGACGGGTAATATCCAATCTACCATACGGAACCATCATGCAATCGAAACGCTCTCTCTTGACTACCCAGAAGAAATTTGCAATCTTATCGGTAGTTGGTTGATATAATCAACCATAAATGTATATGCATGTAGCATTTCTTTTTTTATGATTCTCTGAGGGCTTGAGCGTAAAATAGCAGACTCGCCTATCTAAAATATCGATAGGCCCAAAACACTTCTATCGCTATCATGGACAACCCCAATTGGATCGTAATTCGAAAATATATTGATTGGACAAAATTGATTCAGTCAGAACGCGTATCTGAATCTTTCATTAGAGAGAATCAAGATCGCGTAGATTGGAAAATAATTAGCAAACATCAAAAACTATCCAAGCGTTTCATCCGAGAGTTTCAAAATCGAGTAGATTGGGAATCAATTAGCGAACATCAAACACTATCTGAACCTTTCATTCGAGAGTTTCGAGATCAAGTGGATTGGAAAATAATTAGCGAACATCAAACACTATCCGAACCTTTCATTCGAGAGTTTCGAGATAGCGTAGATTGGTATTGGATGAGCAGACGTCAAAAAATATCCAAACCTTTCATTCGAGAGTTTCGAGATATCGTAGATTGGAGAATGATTAGCTTCGGCCAAACCTTGCCCGAAGCTTTCATCCGAGAGTTTCAAGATCGAGTGGATTGGAAAATGGTTAGCGAACATCAAAAACTATCTGAACCTATCATTCGAGAGTTTCAAGATCGAGTGGATTGGGAATGGGTTAGCTACGGCCAAACCTTGTCCGAACCTTTCATTCGAGAGTTTCAAAATCGAGTGGATTGGAATTATATTAGCCACGGCCAAACCTTGTCAGAAGCTTTCATCCGAGAGTTTCAAAATCGAGTAAATTGGAAATGGGTTAGCTACGGCCAAACCTTGTCTGAACCATTCATGCTTGAGTTTCAAAATCGAGTAAATTGGAAAATGGTTAGCGAACATCAAAAACTATCTGAACCTATCATTCGAGATTTTCAAGATCGAGTGAATTGGGGATTGATTAGCAGACATCAAACTCTATCCGAGTCTTTCATTCGAGAGTTTCAAAATCGAGTAAATTGGAAATGGGTTAGCTACGGCCAAACCTTGTCTGAACCATTCATTCGAGATTTTCAAGATCGAGTAGATTGGAATCGTATTAGCGAATGTCAAACACTATCTGAACCATTCATGCTTGAGTTTCGAGATAGCGTAGATTGGGAATGGGTTAGCAGACGTCAAACACTATCCGAACCTTTCATTCGAGATTTTCAAGATCAAGTAGATTGGAAAATGGTTAGCCGGCTTCAAACACTATCCGAACCTTTCATTCGAGAGTTTCAAAATCGAGTAAATTGGAAATCGATTAGCTGTTGCCAAACCTTGTCTGAACCATTCATTCGAGAGTTCGGGGATAGAGTATATTGGTATTGGATGAGCAGAAGTCAAACGCTATCCGAACCTTTCATCCAAGAGTTTCAAGACCAAGTGGATTGGGAAATGATTAGCAAATACCAAAAGCTTTCGATTGGATTCATCCGCAAACATAAGCACAGATTAGACATGACGGGTAATATCCAATCTATCATACGGAACCATCATACAATCAAAACGCTCTCTCTTGACTACCCAGAAGAAATTTGCAATCTTATCGGTAGTTGGTTGATATAATCAAACATAAATGTATATGCATGTAGCATTTCTTTTTTATGAGCTTAGATTTTAAGCGTAAAATAGCAGACTCGCCTATCTAAAATATAAATAGGCTCAAAACACTTCTATCGCTATCATGGACATCCCCAATTGGACCGTAATTCAAAAATATATTGATTGGACAAAATTGATTCAGTCGGAACGCATGTCCGAATCTTTCATCCGAGAATTTCAAGATCAAGTGGATTGGAAAATAATTAGCGAACATCAAAAACTATCCGAAGCTTTCATCCGAGAGTTTCAAGATCGAGTGGATTGGAAAATAATTAGCGAACATCAAACACTATCTAAACATTTCATTCGAGAGTTTCGAGATCGAGTGGATTGGTATTGGATGAGCAGACGTCAAAAACTATCCGAACCTTTCATTCGAGAGTTTCAAGATCGAGTAGATTGGGAATGGATTAGCAACTGCGAAATCTTGTCCGAGTCATTAATCCGAGAGTTCCAAGATCGAGTGGATTGGGGTGCGATTGGCAGCTCCCAAACACTATCCGAACCTTTCATTCGAGAGTTTCAAGATAGAGTAAATTGGTATAGTATTAGTAACCGCCAAACACTATCCGAACCTTTCATTCGAGAGTTTCAAGATAGCGTAGATTGGTATTTGATTAGTTGCCGTCAAAAACTATCCGAACCTTTCATTCGAGAGTTTCGAGATAGAGTAAATTGGAAAATGATTAGCGAACATCAAAAACTATCCGAATCTTTCATTCGAGAGTTTCAAGATCGAGTGGATTGGAAAATGGTTAGCGACCGCCAAACACTATCCGAACCTTTCATCCGAGAGTTCCAAGATCAAGTGGATTGGTATTGGATTAGTTGCCGTCAAACTCTGTCCGAACCTTTTATTCGAGAGTTTCAAAATCGAGTAAGTTGGAGCGGCATTAGCCACGATCAAACTCTGCCCGAACCTTTTATTCGAGAGTTTCAAAGTCGAGTATGTTGGAACGGTATTAGCCACGGTCAAAAACTATCCGAACCTTTTATTCGAGAGTTTCAAAATCGCGTAAGTTGGAACGGTATTAGCCACGATCAAACCTTGTCTGAATCATTTATTAGAGAGTTTCAAGACCAAGTGGATTGGGAAATGATTGGTTTTCGCCAAACACTATCCGAGTCATTAATTCGAGATTTTCAAGATCGAGTAGATTGGGAAATGATTAGTTTTAGTCAAACACTATCTGAACCTTTCATCCAAGAGTTTCAAGACCAAGTAGATTGGGAAGTGGTTAGCGAACATCAAAGACTTTCGATTGGATTCATCCGCAAACATAAGCGCAGATTAGACATGACTTCAGATAATATCCAATCTATCATACGGAACCATCATACAATCAAAACGCTCTCTCTTGACTACCCAGAAGAAATTTGCAATCTTATCGGTAGTTGGTTGATATAATCAATCATAAATGTATATGCATGTAGCATTTCTTTTTTATGATTCTCTGAGGGCTTGAGCGTAAAATAGCAGACTCGCTTATCTAAAATATAGATTCGTTCAAAACACTTCTATCGCTACCATGGACAGCCTTAATTGGACCGTAATTCAAAAATATATTAATTGGAAAGGATTGATTCAGTTGGAACGCGTGTCTGAATCTTTCATTAGAGAGAATCAAGATCGAGTAGAGTGGAAATTGGTTAGCCAACATCAAAAACTATCCGAACCTTTCATCCGAGAGTTTCAAGATCGAGTAGATTGGAAACGGATTAGCAAGCATCAAAAACTATCCGAACCTTTCATCCGAGAGTTTCGAGATCGAGTAAATTGGAAATCGGTTAGCGTATGTCAAACCTTGTCTGAACCATTCATTAGAGAGTTTCGAGATCGAGTGGATTGGGAATCGGTTAGCGACTACCAAACACTACCCGAACCTTTCATCCGAGAGTTTCAAGATCGAGTAGATTGGAATGATATTAGTAGAGAGAAAAAACTATCCGAAGCTTTCATTCAAGAGTTTCGAGATCGAGTAGATTGGTATTGTATTAGCAGACATCAAACTCTGTCGGAGTCTTTCATTAGAGAGTTTCAACGTCGAGTAGATTGGCAAGAGATTAGCGAAAATCAAAAACTATCTGAAGCTTTTATCCGAGAGTTTCAAGATCGAGTGAATTGGGAATTGATTAGCAGACATCAAACTCTATCCGAGTCTTTCATTCGAGAGTTTCAAAATCGAGTGAATTGGTATTGGATTAGTTGCCGTCAAATCTTGTTTGAACCTTTCATCCGAGAGTTTCAAAATCGAGTAGATTGGAAACAGATTGGCAACCGTCAAACGCTATCCGAAACTTTCATTAGAGAGTTCCAAGATCGAGTAAGTTGGGAATCAATTAGCGAACATCAAAGACTATCCGAACCTTTCATCCGAGAGTTTCAAGATCGAGTAGATTGGGATTTTATTAGCTGCGGCCAAACCTTGTCTGAATCATTCATGCTTGAGTTTCAAGACCAAGTAGATTGGGAATGGATTAGTTTTCATCAAAGACTATCCGAGTCATTAATCCGAGAGTTTGAAGATCAAGTGGATTGGGAATCAATTAGCGAACATCAAACGCTATCCGAACCTTTCATCCAAGAGTTTCAAGACCAAGTGGATTGGGAAATGATTAGCAAATACCAAAAGCTTTCGATTGGATTCATCCTCAAACATAAACACCGATTGATCATGACTTCAGATAATATCCAATCTATCATACGGAACCATTGTGCAATCAAAACGCTCTCTCTTGACTACCCAGAAGAAATTTGCAATCTTATCGGTAGTTGGTTGATATAATCAACCATAAATGTATATGCATGTAGCATTTCTTTTTTTGGCGTCGTATCAATTGAGCGTAAAATAGCAAGGCCTCCGTTCTCTTACTAATATAGAGTCTGTCAAATTTTGATATACTCTTCCCCAGTCAGAAAGCTAACGTCAGCAACAATGAACCTCTCCAACTACTTCCCCGCCGACATCATCAATCACATCGCCAGTTTCATTACTGTTGATGCTGAGGTGAAGACTCATTTCGAAAACGAAGTGCGTGATCACTTGACGAAGAAAGAGGTAGCAATTGAAAGCAGCAATGGGAGTCCGTGCGTTATGTGCTTCGTGCAAGCAATCCGTGAGAACTATCAAATGGAGTTGTGCGACGAGCATTGCGAATCGGGAGAAATAATCGAGACTGTGTTGGTCAGTACCAACGAGTTTGGTGCAGTTCTCAGAGACGAAATCAGTCAGAGTGGAGAGAACTGGGATCCACAGACTCTGCGGCAGGCCAAGCTTGCTTTCTGCGGAAGTCAAGTCATGCGACGTGCATGGGAGAACGTGAGCTACGAGCTATGGAATGATCATGCGAAGACAGAGATGGTCAGAGAGCTTGAGTGGTGGGTAGCGGAAACATCGAGGTCTGCGGTGAGCAGGCGGGTGCTGAGGGTTGCCGTGATGAGCGAAGACATAGATGTCGAGCTTCCCAATATTGCCAGACTGCTGCGCAACTCTGATATCGTCGTTGATAAAGTGAAATACTATATCGACAAGATCATGGGCTATGCTATCAGTGTGCTGGAGCATTAAAAAGATGAGAGAGTGGATCTTTTCTTTTTTTGTTAGTGCCACGCCATGAAGGATGCGTTGATATGTATGTAGCATTTTAACGTATTTTATGTAAATTGAGCGTAAAATAGCAGGGCCTCGGTTCTCTAATTACCATTGCGCTTCAAAAAAACCATTTTGCCGCGCAATTCCCCAAACCTCAGCCTTCCTAACGAGAACAATGGCTTTCATGAACAGTGCCGATATCCCAGAAAACAAGGAAATTGCTAAGTTTCTCTTGGAAAACTTGGATAAGTTCGACAAGTCCGCAATGACCAACAACCTTGCAATTAATGGAAAGCAACTGCCTTGCCATTATGACCCCATGGATATTCACCAGAAGATCAATGACGGCAACTTTTGGAAGCCTCATCTGTGCGAAATTCCTGACATCGCGGTAATCAACTTCATGGCGCAGAATCCACACTGGATTAATTGGGAAACACTTTCTGCCAACCCCGTTGCAATAGACTTGCTGAAGGCAAATCCCGACAAGATTAATTGGGAATGGCTTTCGGCCAACCCTGCTGCGATCGACTTGCTGGAGGCAAACTCCGACAAGATTAATTGGGACTGGCTTTCCACTAATCCTGCCGCAATCGCTTTGCTGAAGGCAAACTCCGACAAGATTAATTGGGAAATGCTTGCAGAACATTGCTTTTGGACTCCGCAAGATTTTCGTATCGTTCGTGAAGCGGCAACGATGTCTGAAGCGGAGCAGGCTATCGAGCAGGCTAAGCGCGATGCGGAGCAGGCTATCGAGCAGGCTATCGAGCAGGCTAAGTGCGATGCGGAGCAGGCAAAGCGTGCAGCAGAGCGGACAGTCGAACAGGCAAAGCACGAAGCGGAGCAGGCGAAGCGTGAAGTCGAGCAGGCAAAGCACGAAGCGGAGCAGGCGAAGCGTGAAGTCGAGCAGGCAAAGCACGAAGCGGAGCAGGCGAAGCGTGCAGCAGAGCGGACAGTCGAACAGGCAAAGTTCGAAGTAGAGCAGGCTAAGCGTGTGGCAGAGCGGACGGTCGAGCAGGCTAAGTTCGAAGTAGAGCAAGCTAAGCGTGCAGCAGAGCGGACAGTCGAGCAGGCTAAATTCGAAGTCGAGCAGGCTAAGCGCGATGCGGAGCAGGCTAAATTCGAAGTCGAGCAGGCTAAGCGCGATGCGGAGCAGGCTAAGCGCGATGCGGAGCAGGCTAAGCTTGAAGTCGAGCAGGCTAAGCGCGATGCGGAGCAGGCTAAGAGTGATGCGGAGCGGGCTAAGAGTGATGCGGAGCAGGCTAAGAGTGATGCGGAGCAGGCTAAGAGTGATGCGGAGCAGGCTAAG
>JACCDW011693772.1_pt1 | contig 14135 bp, 10 predicted proteins | sample 7449781 | NCBI WGS metagenome assembly JACCDW01 (sample SAMN15323449, study PRJNA562643) | freshwater metagenome | isolation source: river surface water | place: USA:Blue River Watershed | collected 2017-08-18 | reverse complement strand
AATCATGCTCATAGCCCCCTTGTAAGTGTAATAATTCACCAAACATCCCTTTTCTTACCATATTATATACGGCCAATACATCACGTCTATAGCACACATTCTCTAAACACATGACAGGTATGCCCGTTTTTTCACTCGCATTTACAATATCCCAGCAATCTGTAAGCTTAATCGCTCCGCAAACTTCAACACCAGGGATAATGCCATTCTTTAGGGCTTCTAAAGTCTGTGGAATATGCCATTCCCAGGGAGTAGCAATTATAACTGCATCAATATCAGTTCGTTGCAAGAGTTGTTTGTAATTTTCTTTTCCATTACTATATTCAATGGCTGCCGGACGGTTAGCGTCTTTAAGTATCTTTTGAGCATCGGCCAGCATTTGCTTATCAGGATCGGCAAAGGCTACAATTACCGTATCTGTGCGTTGGATAAGCATTTCAATATGATTTTGACCACGGTAACCTGTACCAATAATACCTAATCTAACTTTGTCTTTTTTAGCACTGGATTGTGCTTTGATAAACTGCGGACTTAAACCTAATGCCATGGTTGTTAAACCAGCATCTTGTACAAATTTTCTTCTACTTACATTGGTAGGCATATGCGAATCGTTTAGATATACAAAATAGCAATAATTATCTATATAGGCAATACCATCCTCATTTTCAATTGAATAAGCTTTCCTTGATTACCTATTTATTTTCTTATAATTAACATTATGTTAAATAGATATTAACAAGATAACCCCCGATTGCTCGAGGGTTATCGTATATACTAGTTATACTTGTCGTGTAGTTTATCGAACTGATTGTACTTAGCATCGAATTCATCAGATGCTTTTTGGTCTTTACCGCGCGTTTTATCTCTTTTATAAGCATATAAAGTGGCTAAAAAGTCTACCGATCTACCCGCAACATTTTTCTCTGCACGGTCCAACTTTTCTTTGTCTTTTACCACATCAAAGGCTTTCGTAATCCAGATAATCGCTGCATCTACTTTCTCTTTGATTTGTGGTTCTAAGGCTAAATTTAGTTTCTTTACAGAGTCAATTTGTGCTTTAAATGCCAATTCAAAGGCTGGTTTCTTTTTTGCGTCCTTTGGTGTTGCTGCTGCTTTACCCGCATTTAACTGTTGTAAAGCACGAATATTATCATCATATTTATTGTCTAAGGCTACGAATTGGTTATAAGTAGCAATACCGATATTAAAGGCTGCTGCAAAGTTTTTAGGGTTCAATTCGAAAGCTTTGGTATAAGCAGTTGCCGCTTTGGCAACATAAGTGCTTAATTTAGGATCATCTGACTTGGCAGTCATGAACATATCGCCAAACATTTGATAATCAGCCTCTTTCATGTTGCCTAAGGTTAATTTTTGCTCATAAAGGGCGACTTTGTCATCCATGCTAAAGTTCTTGTCTATATAATCAGTGCTATAATCATTCCAATTTTCTGTAGGATACACTTCTGAAGCTATATTTAAATAGGTGTCAAAACCAGCTTTATCTTTAGCGTCAATTGCTTTAACTAGAATAAATCTATAAATGTCTACATATTCTGCAGCTGAAATTTTAGCATCTGCCAATCGCTTATAAAAAACCAATGTTTTATCATGATTATTGGCATTTTGGTTGGCATATCCTGCATACACTAATGAAATGGTATCAAATTTTTGCTTAGAACTAGACCATCCATTAGAGAAAATGATATCACTAAATTCAACCGCTGACTCAAAATGAGTGGCAGCGTCTTTCCATTGTTTTTCATTAAAAGCACCTACTCCGTCCTTGAAACTTTTACTATATACATCAAAGAATGGATCTTGTCCATTTTCCTTAGCAAGGGCATAATTAGTAGCTTGATCTAATTTGATATACTCAATTAAAGCAGATTTCAATATTCCAAAAGCATCTGGATTTTTAGCAGCATCTTTATGTAGACCACTGAATATTTTTGCTTTCCAATAATATCCTTCTGCCGTAGAAGCAGCAGCTGGCTTTTTACTGACAAGTTTATCGTATTCTCCTTTGGCCGCTTCATACTGACCAATTAGAATATTGGTTTGTACTTTTTTAAAGTCCTGCGCTTTTGCTACTTGAAAAGCAACCATTAAAACCAAGACTGCTATAATCCTTTTCATATTTCTCGTTTTTAGTATAAAATTATTTTTAGTTTTTATTAATTATTCTGCTGGAGTATTATCACCTGAATTATCCAAGGTATCATCAATAGATGCATCTTCCGATGTACTATTTTCGCTAGCACTCGTATCAGTCGCGTTCGAATCAGCTTCACCTTCTGCTAATTCAGTTTCCGGATCCTCTCCTTGATCCCCAATTTTTGAAGTAGCAGCTATTTCATCTCCTTCGTCTAAACGGATTAATTTTACACCCTGAGTTGCTCTACCCGCTTCACGAATTTCATTGATACTGGTACGAATGGTTACTCCTGATTTACAAGTAATAATTAAATCATCAGAATCTAATACATCCATTAAACCAACCAAGCTACCTGTTTTCTCTGTTACGTTAATGGTTTTAACTCCTTTACCACCTCGGTTGGTAATACGGTATTCATCAATTGGAGTACGTTTACCAAAGCCTTGTTGACTTACTACTAATATAGTGCGGTCTTTGTCTTCACGGCTTACGCAAACCAACCCAACTACTTCATCTGTTTCGTCGTCTACTTCAATACCTGCTACCCCAATGGCACCACGACCTGTTGGTCTTACTTTTTCTTCTGGGAAGCGAATCGCTCTACCCGACTTAATCGCCATCATCACTTCATTATTACCATCCGTTAAACGAGCAGCTAATAATTCATCTCCTTCGTTAATGGTAATGGCATTCACACCAGAAACTCTTGGACGACTAAATTCTTCCAAACAAGTTTTCTTGATGATTCCTTTCTTAGTACATAAAATGATATAGTGATTATTTACATATTCTTTATCATCCAACTTACGTACTTCAATAATGGCTTTTACTTTATCATCTGGCGGCAATTGAATTAAGTTTTGGATGGCTCTACCCTTACTGGTCTTCTCTCCTTCTGGAATTTCATAAACACGCATCCAGAAACACCTTCCTTTTTCGGTAAAGAACAACATGGTATCATGTGTAGAAGCAATAAATAAATGTTCTACATAATCTTCTTCACGTGTCTTAGAACCAATGGCACCGCGACCTCCTCGTTTTTGTTGACGGTATTCAGAAACTGAAGTACGTTTGATATAACCTAGGTGAGAAATGGTAATTACTACATCTTCTTCTTCGATTAAATCTTCAATGCGCATTTCATCCGCTAAATATTGAATCTCAGTTTTACGCTCATCTCCGAATTTTTCTTTTACTTCTAATAATTCAGTTTTGATTAATTCAAAACGTAAATGCTCGCTTCCTAATAATTCTTTTAATGAAGCGATTAATTTCATCAATTGATCAAATTCTTCTTTAATTTTTTCACGTTCCATGCCCGTTAAACGTTGCAATCTTAATTCTAAAATTGCTTTGGCTTGGATCTCTGAAATACCCCATCCTGCCGAGATTAAGGCTTCTTTTGCAGCATCTGGATTTGCTGAATTTCTAATTAAACGGATGACCTCGTCTAAATGATCTAATGCAATTAAATACCCTTCTAAAATATGAGCTCTTTCTTCTGCTTTTCTCAATTCAAATTTAGCACGACGAATCACTACTTCCATTCTAAACTCAATAAACTCAGAGATTAAATCTCTTAGGTTCATGATTTTAGGACGTCCTTTGGTCAAGGCTACATTATTGATACCATAACTAGTTTGTAATTCGGTATACTTATACAATTGGTTAATGATAACCTGTGCTACAGCGTCTTTCTTTAATTCAATAACAATACGGGTTCCTTCTCGTTTGTTACTCTCGTTGTTTACATGAGAAATACCTTCGATGGTTTTATCAACAACCAATTGACCAATACGATCAGTTAAATTATCACGATTTACTTGGTAAGGGATTTCATGAATCACAATCATTTCACGACCATTGGCCTTAGTCTCCACATTGCATTTTCCACGCAATACGACACGACCACGTCCAGTCATTAAACCTTGTTTCACACCCTCCATACCGTATATCACACCACCAGTAGGGAAATCGGGTGCTTTCACGTAGTTGATTAATTCTTCAACAGTAATATCACGATTGTCGATATAGGCAATACAACCATCTACTACTTCGCCCAAATTATGAGGAAGCATATTGGTTGCCATACCTACCGCAATTCCTGATGATCCATTTACCAATAATTGAGGAATACGTGTAGGAAGTACACTAGGCTCTTCTAAGCTATCATCGAAGTTTAATTGAAAGTCTACGGTATCTTTTTCTAAATCATCCAACATGGCCTCGGAAATACGTTGTAAACGCGCTTCCGTATATCGCATTGCTGCTGGCGGATCACCATCCTGGTTACCAAAGTTACCCTGGCCATCCACTAATTTGTAACGCATGGTCCATTCTTGTGCCATACGCACTAAGGTGTCATAAATGGCAGTGTCACCGTGCGGGTGAAACTTACCCATTACTTCACCAACAATACGCGCTGATTTTTTATAAGGCTTATTGCTATTGTTCCCCAACTCATGCATCGCGAATAAAACACGACGGTGAACCGGTTTAAAACCATCTCTAACATCTGGCAACGCACGACCTACAATCACCGACATAGAATAGTCGATATAAGAGGTTTTCATTTGCTCCTCAATGTTGACTCTAATGACACGATCATTGTCTTGAGTCTGTTCAGCTCCTAAATTTTCATTCAAATTGTCTTCCATATATTTTACTTTCTTTTCGTCAAATGATGAGGATAAATTTTACCTCAACGGACTAGTTACGAAGATAACTTTTACACTACTTTTTTGATCAAATTTTGGGGTTAATTTAACACCCATTTATCCACAGTTTTAAGGCTAATTGTGGGTAATAAAACCTAACTTTAAGTGGTTAATTCTGAAACAGTTCTAATGTAAAAATTAAGTGCGGTATGCAACCTCAAATATTGATTCTTGGAGCGGGTAAATCAGCCAGTGTTTTAATCGATTATCTGCAACAAAAAGCAGTCGAAATGAATTGGTACATTGTCCTTGCTGATGCGAACGAAACGGTAGCCGTCAATAAATGGAATAACGCTAAAAATGGCCATGCCATTGGTTTTGACATCGAAAATGAAGCACTAAGAGCCACTCATATTCAGCAATCTACTTTAGTAGTTTCTATGTTACCCCCTTTCTTGCATGCGAAAGTGGCAATAGATTGCTTGCAGTTTCAAAAACCACTATTTACCGCTTCCTATGTGGATGCACAAATGAAGTCTTTGGAAGCTGAATTGATAGCTAAAAAATTATTGTTTTTATGCGAAATGGGGCTTGATCCTGGAATAGATCATATGAGCGCAATGGAATTAATACACCGAATTCAAAATAAAGGGGGTGTTATAACCCATTTTAAGTCCCATTGCGGCGGTTTAATTGCTCCAGAAAGTGATACGAATCCCTGGCATTATAAAATTAGCTGGAATCCCCGCAATATCATTTTAGCAGGTAAAGGGGGCGCGGTTTTTGTAGAGAATGGGCAAACCCAATCATTGCCATATGAAAAATTATTTCATCAAGCACCTCAGATACAAGTTCCTGGAATTGGATGCCTCTCCTATTATCCCAATAGAAATTCTTTACCTTATATCGAAACCTATGCTTTAAATGGGGTTAAAGATTTTGTTAGAACTACTTTAAGGCATCCTCAATTTTGTAGTGGCTGGGATGCCATTATTCAATTGGATTTGACCAATGAAAATGGGATTAATTTAAAAGAAAATGAAACGATTAAAGGATGGTTTTTTCAACATTTAAAGCAACATCAACTTGAGCATTCCTACTATCAAATGCTTCAAGACAAACTCCTGAAAGAGCAACTATTGTTCATTGGATTGGAAGAAGAGATCAGGATACCAGACGCTGTAAAAACATCCAATGCCACCATATTACAATGGTTACTGGAAAACAAATGGAAATTGTCAGCAGAAGATAAGGATATGGTCGTAATGATACATGAAATAACCTATGCATTGGGAAATGAAACTAAAAATGTACAAAGTAGTTTAGTCTTAATCGGCAAAAATGAAATACAAACTGCCATGGCCACCACAGTTGGTTTGCCCCTGGCAATGGGTGTTTGCGCTTATTTAAAAGGAGAAATTACCCTTTCTGGCTTGCATATACCCACAGATCCAAGTATTTACCAACCAGTCTTAAAATCGCTTGCTGATGCAGGCATTGCTTTTACAGAAAATGATTGCTAAACATAAAAGCCTCTAGGTAGCCGCTTTTATTTTATTGAATTGCAGGTTGATTTTCCTTTATTTATTGGGTTCCCATTCAAAATCTAACTGTCGTTTCTCTAAATTAGCAGCTACTACTTTCACCCATACTTTATCTCCCATAGCAAATTTACGACCCGATCTTAATCCAACTAAAGAATAACTGGACTCCACCAATCTAAAGTCATCCATACGAGACAAGGTGGTAATACTAACCAAACCCTCGCATTTATGTTCTACCGTTTCCACAAAGAATCCAAAACTGGAAACACCGCTGATAACACCTTCAAAAGTATGACCCAGGAACTGACTCATGAATTCAACCTGCTTGTATTTATTGGAAGCTCTTTCCGCTTCCATCGCTGCACGTTCTCTTTCACTACAATGGGCACATTTTTCTTCCATAGCGGCATCATTCATTGGATTGCCCAATAATACAGATTGAACAACTCTATGTACCATTACATCAGGGTAACGACGGATGGGTGAAGTGAAATGACAATAGTATTCAAAACCTAAACCATAGTGACCAATATTATTCGAAGTATACACTGCTTTTGCCATGGTTCTAATACCCAATTGTTCTAAAACATGTTGTTCTGGTTTACCATGTGCTGCTAACATTAAAGCATTAAAACTATGTGCAATATTTTCTGGACTGCTGATATCAAAAGGATAACCATGTGATTTAGCAAAAGCTACAAATGGAGCTAATTTATCTTCATTAGGTTGATCATGCACACGATATGGAAAAGGAATTAATTCTTTTTTAATTTTGATATGACCCATTTTTTCAGCAATCAATTGATTGGCTTTAAGCATCAATTCCTCAATTAATTGATGGGATTCTTTACTTTCTTTTACGGTGATTCCGATTGGTTTTCCTTTTTCATCTAAGGTAAATCTAACCTCTTGTGATGAAAAATTAATGGCACCCCCATCAAATCGAGCCTTTCTTAATTTTTGGGTGTAATCCAATAGCCACAATATCTCATTGGCATGATCCCCCTGTTTTGTTTCTATTATTTCCTGTACTTGTTCATAGGTAAAACGTCGGTCAGAATAAATAATCGTTTTGCCATACCAGGTATCCACAATATGTCCCTGCTCATTAATTTCAAAAGTTGCTGAGAAGGTTAATTTCTCTTCATGGGGTCTTAATGAACATAATTCATTGGATATTCTTTCAGGAAGCATTGGGTATACTCTATCGGGTAAATATACCGAAGTCGCTCTCTCATAAGCTTCTTTATCTATTGCGGTATCAGGTTGGACATAATGACTTACATCTGCAATGTGCACTCCAATTTCAATATGCCCGTTTGCTAATTTTTGATAAGAAATAGCATCATCAAAATCCTTCGCATCCACCGGATCAATGGTAAAAGTTAATACCTTCCTAAAGTCCTTTCTCTTGGCAATTTCTTGTTCCCCAATTTTATCCGAAAGTGATCTCGCAAATGCCAACGTTTCTTCACTAAATTCAAGCGTAAATCCTGCTTCTGCGACAATGGATTTCATGGCTAAATCATTCTCCTGCTCTGGCGTAAATACGCTTACTACCTCTCCTTCAGGTTTACGATTGGCATTTTCCCACTTTGTTAATTGTACAATGACCCTATCCTTGTCTTTAGCTCCCTTTAATTTATTCATGGGAACATAAATGTCAGGCATTGGATAGATACTACTTGGTATAAAAAAAGCCGTCTTTTCCATTACTTGCATTGTACCTGCAAAAGAAACTTGTTTACGTTTTAAAACTTCTACTACTTTTCCTTCTTTCTTACCAGAGCCTTGTCTAATTTTTGTGATTTTTACGGCTACCTCATCCCCTTTTAAAGCGGTATTGAAATCCGTTGGAAAAACAAGGATATCATTTTCTAAAGTAGGTACTATTACAAAACCCATTCCGGATTTTGCTATGTCAAGTATGCCTCTATAGGTAGTAGCCAAATTAGTTTGCTTAGTGGTGCTATGTGTTTTTTTAGTCGATTTCTTGGTCGATTTATTAGAGGTTGCTTTTTTGTTGTTGTGCTTCTTAGTTCCCATGTTGGTTGGTATAAAATTGTGCTAGATAACCAGTAACCAATTTATTAAATGCTGCTTCTCCTTCAAATAAGAAATGAGGTTTTATAGGTAATACATATAAAGGGAGATCTTGCAACTCTTCTGTGTATTTGACTAATCTAACTGCGTCTTTTTCTGTGGTTAAAATTATCTTGCTATTTGATGTTATTTGATCAAATTTTTCTTTGATTTCATTTAAATCTTCAATTGAAAAGATATGATGATCACTATAACTAATTTGATAATACGTATGTGTGTGTTCGTGTAAATATGATTTTAAGGGCAAAGGATTGGCAATACCACATACTAGTAATACCTCATCTCTTAGGGTCAGTACCCACTGATCATTTGTTTTGTAGATATGATAAGGAGTCTCATAGGCAATGCAAGTAAAAAATATACTTTGATGCTGCGCAGGATAGAGTTTTTCAATGATCTCAGCGCGCTCTTCTTCCGACAAGTTAGAAGGACATTTAGTTACAACGATGATATCAGCTCTTTTTGCCGACTTTCTTTCGTCTCTTAAATCCCCAGTTGGGAAAAAGATATCATCGCAATACAAATTATTATAGTCTGTGAGCAGGATATTAAATCCAGCAATAATTTCACGATGTTGAAATGCATCGTCTAATATAATTGCTTGTATATCCGGCACATCCTGTATCAGTTGAGGAATGGCTTCAATTCTTCTTTCACAAACCGCAACAGCCACTTTAGGATGTTTAAGATGAAATTGCATGGGTTCATCTCCAATTTCCAAGGCAGTTGTATTTATGCCCGCTAAAGCATACCCTTTCGTTTTTCTTTTATACCCTCTACTTAAAGTGGCTAATTGGTATTGTCCTTCTAATAAAGCCAATAAATGTTCCACCATGGGTGATTTACCTGTACCCCCTAAGGATAAGTTTCCTACACAAATCATGGGTACGTTAAACTCAACCGATTTTAAATATTGTTTCTGGTATAACCAATTTCTAATGGCAACAACCCATCCATACAATATGGCAAAAGGTAAAAGTAAAACCCTAAAGGACTTTAAAAAAATGTTGTTAAAATTCATAGCTATTCCAAGGCGTAATACAATGTGTTAAAGGTACATCAAATTGATGGGTATCTTGGATATTTGGGATAGGTTCAAAATAGGATATTCCAATTCTAAGGCCTTCTTTTGGATAGTTCTCAAAATATCGATCGTAATATCCTTTACCAAATCCAATTCGCTGTCCACTTTGATCAAAACCAAGTAAAGGCACAAGTATTGCCTCCATTTGACTGGGTAAAACCTTGTTCAGCGGAAGCGGTTCCTGTATCCCCCATTTGTTCTCACTAAGGCTTTCCGTTTCTGCATAAAAATCCATTTGATAACCATCAGGTTGTATTCTAGGATAAGCCATTGTCAAACCAGGAATGATGGCTTGAAGATATTTAGCAAAAAGTAAGGAATTGGGTTCATTATGGGCGTCCATTGGATAGAAATTGCCCACACAGCAAATAGTTGACCAATCCAATCTTTGAAATTGTATCAACAATAAATCATCCAATTTTAAACACTCATTGGGAGTTAGCGCCTTTCGCTTTTGAAGAAATAATTTACGTGCTTCCGATTTTAGCATAGTACAATTTACTCAAAAAAACTAAATATCGTGGAACCATAGTTTCTTTCAAAGCTATAACCAGGGAACTTTTTATAGTCATTTCTTGGCGTATGTTCTAAAATAAAATAGCCTTCTGGACTTATTAGTTTACGATCTACTATTATTCTTGGTAAATCGTCAATGGTATTGAGTGCATAGGGAGGCCCTGCAAAAATAATATCGTATTGATCGGTACAACTATTTATAAATTGAAAAACATCCATGCGCATTATTTGCACTTGTTCAATTTTAAGTAGATCCACATTCTTTTTTATAAAATCCAACATTTGAGGATCTTTTTCTACAATTGTTAAAGAGGCAGCACCCCTGGAAGCTAATTCATAACTTATACAACCAGTGCCACCGAATAAATCCAAAGTTTTTGCTCCTTCTATTTGAACCCTGTTTTGTAAAATATTGAATAAGCCTTCTTTGGCGATATCGGTAGTGGGCCTAGTATAAGGCATATTATGAGGAGGATTAATCTTCCTACCCCCAAATTTTCCGGAAATGATTCTCATTAAAATATAAAATAGGTAGAATAAGTATGTTGAGGGTAACTGTTATTCAAATTACTACCCACTCCAGTTTCAGGAGCTTGATGAATAGTATAATTTTGAAATAGGGTTCCTAATTTTTGTAAGAATTCATGTTGCGCTGGTTGATATCCCCAAACTACTAAGTTTGTTTTATTCAATTCAATCCCTGCATTGTTACAAGCATTTAATAATTGATATGCATTTTGGTCATCCCCTTCTAAAGAAAAATACTTTATCAATTGGGTACGCGATTCTTTTAATAGTCTCACCAAAAAATTGTTTTCAAATAAAAATACCAATGCATCATTGTCACCTGCACTCGCTAAAACATATTCTGCAAAATGATGCCATTTGCCAGTTGGAAAAGACCTGGATAATAAAGTACTTAATGCATCTGGAACTGAAAATACAATTGCTAAATGCTCATCATAGGGGGTAATATATAATTCTTCTTCATTATTACTCCCGTGCACTAAACTTAATTCTTGTTGGTATAAAAGGGTATCTTCCTGTACTCTTTTTTGAGTAAGAATAAATCTGGGATGGTTCCAAATAAAATTTACATTTCCATAGGTGTTTTGAATAAGCTTAGAATTATTCTGTAAATAAGCTACCAATTGGTGCCATCCTGTATTATCTGCACTATTTACAAAATGCTCAAATGCAACAAATTCATTTTTAACCTTATTTTTTACGGAGAAAACAATACTATCCTTGTCCACAATTAAATACAAGTCCTCCACCTTATTATTAGGTGTACTTTCCAACTCCGTATAAATTCCAATTTTCTTCTTTGCCATAGGGTTAAATCTTATGCAATAATATAAAAAAAGGCGCAGTTCTTTGCTAAAACTAATTGTAGATTTGTGAAATATGAGCAATTTGAATACGACCCCATCTTTGCAAGTGAATGTTTCTAGTAAACAGATATTAGCCATTTCCCTACCTATCGCACTTGCCATCCTGGTGCCACAAATTAACTTTGTCATCAATAATATCTTTTTAGGAGCATTAAGTAGTCAAGCATTGGCCATAGCTGGCATAACCGGTGTATATTATTTGATTTTTGGCGTAATGGGGCAAGGTCTTAATAATGGACTACAAGCCTTAATTTCAAGAAGAGCGGGTGAAAATAGAATTGATGAAATTGGAGTTTTATTTTCTCAAGGAGTGATTATTTCCTTGTTCTTATCTGTCCTTGGTATTGCATTTACTTTTTTTGTAGCACCCTATTTATTTCACCAATTACTTCACGATCAACAAATAGCTGATACCGTTATAGCTTTTTTAAAAGTAAGAATTTGGGGAATTCCCTTCTTATTTATCTATCAAATGCGCAATGCATTATTAGTAGGCACCAACCAAAGTAAATTTTTAATCATTGGAACGGCTACAGAAGCAATTGTCAATATCTTTTTTGATTACAGTTTGATCTTCGGACATTTTGGATTTACCGCTATGGGATTAATGGGCGCTGCCTATGCTTCCATTATTGCAGAGATGATGGGCTTATTTATTATTTATCTAGTCATTCATTATCAGAAAATTGGACAACGTTTTGCGCTATTTGATAAGTTTACTTTTAAATGGGAATACATTAAATTAATATTGGTTCAGTCCAGCCCTATCATGGCACAGTATATGATAAGCATCATTAGCTGGGAATTCTTTTACATTCTAATTGAGCATAGAGGAGAACAGTCTTTAGCCGTATCCAATGCCATGCGAAATATCTTTGGTTTTTTTGGAAGTTTTACTTGGGCCTTTGCTGCCACTTCCAATACGATGGTGAGTAATATCATTGGTCAAAATATGCAGGATGAGGTCATCCCGCTCATCGTAAAAATTATGAAGTGGAGCCTAGGTTTTGCCGTTGGAGTATTTGTACTATTGAATGTTTTTGCACGACCTTTTTTATCCATTTATGGACAAGGGGAAGGTTTTATGCAAGAAGGAGTACCCGTATTAAGGGTGGTTTCCATCGCACTCTTGTTTATGTCTATTGCAACTGTTTGGTTGAATGCAGTAACAGGGACAGGACAATCTAAAATTAATCTAGGTATAGAGTTTGTAGCCATCATCATCTACATCGCTTACAGCTATTTGACGATAGAATACTTTTCGCTTCCCATTACCATTGGATGGATGTGTGAAATTATTTATTGGATAAGTTTACTCATCCCATCCTTTCTATACATCAGATCTATGCGATGGAAAGGGATTAAAATTTAAGGATAGAGTAAAAGGAACCTACCTTATTTACGCTGCTTCTCCATGGAAACGGAGGTTTCCCCTACAAAACCCGCAATTGGTAATTTTTGTTTGGTAATACGAACATAAACCTTATCCGCTATGGGATGCTGTAATAAAATACCATCTGCAATCGTACCTACCAATGTTTCTAATAAAGGGGTGGGTTTATTCATAATGGATTTCACCAAATCATACACTTTCACATAATCAATGGTCTGGTCAATATGATTTACGAATTCCACCGTCGGCGTAAAATCAATCCATAGATCAACTGTAAATTGATTGCCTACTTTTTTTTCAGCTTCATATAATCCATGAAATCCTTGAAATTCCAATTGAGATAAGCAGATGCGCATACATTAGAATTAGTGTCCTTTTGAAGTCAAGTATCTTTCTGCATCTAAGGCTGCCATACAACCACTACCTGCTGCCGTAACAGCTTGACGATAGTTTTTATCTTGCACATCCCCTGCTGCAAAAACACCTTCTACATTTGTTTTAGTGGTACCGGGTACAGTTGTGATATAACCTGTTTCATCCATTTCTAAATAATCCTTGAAAATATCACTATTCGGTTTGTGACCAATAGCCACAAAAAATGCACTCACTGGAATTTCTTGTAATTCGTTTGTTACATTATTTTTAATGCGAACCGCTTGAACTGTTTTTTCTCCTAAAATTTCATCGGTTTCTGAGTTAAAATACACTTTAATATTAGGTGTATTTAAAACTCTATCCTGCATTACTTTACTTGCACGCATTTGATCCTTTCTAACAATCATGTGAACGGTGGTACACATTTTTGATAAGTAATGTGCTTCTTCCGCCGCAGTATCTCCAGCTCCTACAATAGCCACTTCTTTCCCTTTAAAAAAGAATCCATCACAAACAGCACATGCACTCACCCCAAAACCGTTTAGGCGCTCTTCACTTGGAATACCCAACCATTTTGCACTAGCCCCAGTAGAAATAATCACTGCATCTGCTTCAATTAATTTTTCATCATCAATCCATACTTTTTTCACTTCACCACTAAAATCTACTTTGGTAGCCAATCCATAACGAATATCCGCTCCCATACGTGCAGCTTGTTTTTCAAAATTCACCATCATATCTGGCCCTTGAATCCCATCTGGAAAACCAGGATAGTTTTCTACTTCGGTCGTAATGGTTAATTGACCACCTGGTTGTATACCTTGGTAAAGAAGGGGTTTCATATTTGCACGAGCGGCATATATGGCAGCGGTATATCCTGCGGGTCCTGAACCTATAATTAAGATGCTTACTTT
>JACCDW010707903.1_pt1 | contig 14138 bp, 15 predicted proteins | sample 7449781 | NCBI WGS metagenome assembly JACCDW01 (sample SAMN15323449, study PRJNA562643) | freshwater metagenome | isolation source: river surface water | place: USA:Blue River Watershed | collected 2017-08-18 | reverse complement strand
GCATTTACAGCTGTTTTTAAACCTGGATGGGGAAATTGCGAAAATGCAAATCAGCCACCTGGCAAAGCAATCATTGAATTTGGTATAGCTCCTCATTCTGTATTTGAATTTGACAATCAAGGAAATGTTCATCTAAAATTAACTTTAGATCCAGTCGAAATCATATGTGGTACTGATAAAAAAGTAAAGTTTCCAAATGGTGAAGAAAAAATAATTAACATCCATAAATTATTCAACATCAATGATGTTCTTGTTTTCCAAAACGAAGGAATACCGAAATCTAATAATGAATTTGGGTCTTTCATAATAACATTAGTGTATAAAAATCCTAACAGTTTGACTGAAAAACAAGAATCTATTTTAAAAGAATATTTAGCGACATTAGAAACTTGAGGTAAATAAAATGGCAATGGTTAAGAGAGCGACAGGTAAAATTGAGAAGTTCACTGATGCTGAAGGCGAAGAAGTTAAGGCTGATGAATCTGTAGTTTGGGCCGATGATAAAGATGCTCCAGTTGTAAAGGATGTCCTTGACATTCCTTTGGTAGTCAATGTTGATCTTGATATTGATGCAACAGATGATGGGGATGATGTAGTAGCTAAGGATTGCTAATCATGGATTTAATTACTAAACTTACATCTATAGCTACTGGGCATTTATTAGAGCTAATCCCTTTTGTGATTATGCTCATTGTAACTTCTTTTGTTTTATTCTTACTCTCAAGAAGCTACAAGTCTGAATCGAAGATTGCTTTAGATACTTTATTGGTAATTAAATCTGTTTTATCTGCAAAGCTTGGTACTAAAGGCACATTGCTTGTAGATGCATGGGTTAGTGGTCTTCAAAAAATTCAAGATGGTGAATTTTCTGATGATGATAAAGTTGATCAGTTTGTTAGATTCTTAAGATTAGCAGCAGCCAATGAAGGTGTTACTTTATCTGATGAAGATGTAAACAATATTCATACAATTGTCTTATCAACACTAGATTTATTTATTGGCAAGAAGCCTGAAACTATTGCAATTGCAGTAAACAAGTTTAATGCAATGCAAGCAATGGAAGCTAAATCTTTGAAACATTAGTGTTTTGAAAATCTCTTAAAGAGGGCCTATGGCCCTCTTTTTCGTTTCATATCACCTGTTTGTGTGATATAATCTTCTATCATGGTTACGATTGAAATTAATAATTCAACAAGTAAACTTGTTGGTAATTTGCATAGTGATTACAAAGTCAACGCAAATTTTCATGAAGCAATTCGTAATGAACTTTCTTACGAAGTTCCATCTGCCGAATGGAGCGCTAAGTTCAAAGAGGGTCAATGGGATGGCAAAATATCTCTCTACAACAAGCGCACCCAGACATTTCCTTCTGGATTAGTAAGGAGAGTCAGAAATCTATTCGATCAACTTGAGATTCAACATCAGATAGTAGATTTAAGAGAAAAGCCTGAAAAAAATTATCCTGTAACTTGTGATTTTGAAGGCAAAGAATTAAGACCATACCAAAATGATGCCGCATTTTTAGCAAGAAAAGTTCAACGAGGAATGCTTGCTTTATGTACTGGTGCTGGCAAAACTATGACTTCATGTCAAATATTTGAAAATCTTGCCGTATCGCCAGTTGTTTTTATTGTACCAGCAATCGAATTACTTAAGCAAACTCAAAAAGAGTTTGAAAGATATTTAAGATTAGATGGAAAGAAAATTAATGTAGGAATTGCTGGTGGTGGTTTATGCAACCTTAATATGCAAGGAATCAATGTAATAACTTACCAAACAGCTCTGAATGCATTTGACAAAAAATATGTAGAATCAAAAAAACAAATTATTGCTGACCCTAACTCTGATGGACCTAAAACTACTGCTCAACTTCAAAAAGAGCTAGAAGAAGCTACTAAAAAATGGACCATTGCAAAGAATAATGCTACAGCTAAATTTGCAGAAATAAAAGTAAGAAGTGACAATGCTTTAGAATTACTTGAAAAAGAAACAGATACTAAAAAGAAAAAAGGATTTGCTTCTGCTGCTTTGACATTGGACAAGTTATTTAATAAAGAGTTCAATGCATTTGTAAAAAATGAACTTACAGCTTATAAAAAAGCACAAATGGCATGGAATAATAGGCAAGAAGTTTTACTACAAAAAAGTCAAGTAAGAGAATTGATCAAAGATTGCAAAGCTTTTATTGTAGACGAGGCTCATGTTGCATCAGTTGTTATAGAAGAATTGGGAAGATATGCTTCTAATTCTTATTACAGATTAGGCTTATCTGCAACTCCATGGAGAACTGACAATCAAGAAATTAGAATGGAAGGTACTCTTGGCAGAAAGATTATTGATGTATCTGCTAGTGACTTGATAGAGCAAGGATTTTTAGTCCCGCCTAAGATATTTGTCTGTAAAGTTTTAGAAGTAAATCCTGGAGATACATATCCAGATATCTACAATAGTAATATAATTAATAACTGGGAAAGAAATTATAGAATCAAGCAATTTGCGGAATCTTTTAAAGAAAATGGTAGACCTACAATCATTTTAGTAGAAAGACGTGAGCATGGTGCAATACTTGAAAGCATGATTGAAGATTCTGTTTTTGTGCCTGGTGGAGATAAGGGCGTTGACGATCCTTCTGATGAAGAAAAAAACTATAGAAGAAGAATGCTTAACGCAGTCGAGAAGAATGAAATTGTTTTGATTGCCACTCAGTGGGCTAATGTTGGAGTAGATGCACCTAGAATTTCAGTATTAATTTTAGCTGGGTCTAATCAATCATCTGTAACTACTTATCAGCAAGTTGGAAGAGTTTTAAGATGTGTTGGTAAAGATATAAATGAATCAAAAATAAATGGAAAACCAGATGCTGTTATAATTGATTTTACATCTGATCAAAAACATTTAAAATCTCATAATTCTTTACGAAAAAGAGTTTATAAAAATGAGAGAGCCTGGAGTTATTATGAATTCAAATAGAATTCATAATAACTGAAGCATTAGGAAACGCAATTCCAATTCCCATAACATTATTGCTTGTTTCAATTCTTGTCTTAAGACCCTTTATTTGGTTAAAAACAAGATTTGGCCCTGAGCCATATATACTTGGAGTAATATCATGGAATATACATATATTTGAATGTTTCCCAACATTATCCCAGTCTTTTTGAACAGCTGGATATTTATGATCTCCATCAATGTGAACAATATCAAATTTTTGACCTTTTACAGCATCTGAAGTTTTAGAGCTATGTTCACAATCTACACCAAGCATTTCAAAAATATTCATTACATGTTCTGTTGGAGCTATATATGGATCAATTGTTAGCGCTTTGACATTAGCATTATTTCTAGCTAATACCGAAAGCATCATCACTGAAGCAAAAGCTACATGGGAACCAATTTCACAATAACTTTGACATTTTTGTTGAGATAAAAAGCTTAAAAGAAATGCAAATTGCTTAGGCTCTTGCACTAAGCCCTTTCCGTCTGCCAAAATAAAAGGAGATTCTTCTTGATAATTTTGAATAGCATTTGCAAGACCCATGTCTCTCAAATGATATAAGAAAAACTCATAATTATTTTCTTGAGAGTTTTTAAATAATTTTGCTTTTTCAGCAAGGTTCAAAGTAGCTTGGTCTATCATAAGTATTCTTATAAAGTAATTGTAAGTCAAAATATTTTCAAAACAATATTTATAAGTAGGAAGAGATTTATTAGGTGTAGGAAAATATATATATCAATTTATAAGAATTGAGTGTTATGGCAGCTTTTTGGTCAAATAAAAAAGACCGCAAATGCGGTCTTTTTCTTAATAATCAAATTTGAATAATGTTTCAAATACAGTAGTAAATAAGATTTCTATTTCTTCAAGTATATTCATTGTCGTCCTCTCTTTAAAATAATTTAAACTAACCGTCTTCGGCTGATAAGAGAATTCGACAATGAATTATCCTTTATGTATTATACCTTGTATATATATCTTGTTCCTTTAGGATTTGTTAACATAAAAGAAGAATAAGTAATCCATATTGTGTCTTATAGGCGGGTACATTATGCATCATCAAACAATTGTAGGAAGACCAAAAAAATGCTTGAACAGATTATGCAAGCATCCATTTTATAAGGAATCTCACCTTGGCTGGTTACCTAAGTCTGAGGTTGAAATATACGCTGTAATGCGCTGCCTAAAATGCAAAGATACTTTTGCAGTTGTTCAATTAATTTCTATGGCTCACGATTATAGAAGTATTTTGCCAAGAGATCCAAATCAACAAAATATTGATCAACCAATCACTAAAAATGAAATCCGCAATCTTCAGAAGAAACTAGAAGATTCGAATATTTTACGCTCATTAATGGAGGGTTATAAGCCAGGTGGAACTATTTTGCCTGACGACAACCCAGAATAATGTATAATTCCTTATTATGGGACTCGCTATTGGTATTGATTTAGGTAGTACTTTCTCTGTTGTTTCTTATGTAAAAAACGATATTCCTGAGGTAATTCCTAATGCTGAAGGTAATCGCATCACTCCTTCAGTCTTTTCGCTAGATGACAACCAGCAAGCTATGGTTGGTGAATTGGCTGTAGATTATGAATCAGAAAACCCAGAAAGAACCGTTAGACTTGTCAAACGCAAGATGTCCAATGGCTTTGAAAAGACATACACTTTTGGTGACTCAACTAAGCTATCTCCATTTGAAATATCTGCGGAAATACTCAAAAAATTAAAAAGAGATGCCGAAGATTATTTAGGTCAAGATGTCACTGATGCTGTAATTACAGTTCCGGCATATTTTAATAACGATGAACGTCAAGCAACAAAGGCAGCAGGAGAACTAGCAGGATTAAAAGTACTACGAATTATTAATGAACCCACAGCAGCCTCATTAGCTTATGGACTTGATAAAAATAATGATTCGACGATCTTGGTTTACGATCTTGGTGGTGGTACTTTTGATGTTACTCTACTTAAGCTATCTGATGGTTGTGATTTTCATGTTCTCTCCACAGCAGGAGATACCAAACTTGGAGGATCAGATTTCGATTCCTCTTTAGCTCAAATAATTTTAACTAAGTTTAATTCTCAATATGACTACGATTATTCCCAGAATCTTATTGCAGATTTAGATGATTCCCAAAAAACAAGATTAAGATCCGCTGCTGAGAAAGCCAAAAAGGCATTATCACAAATGGAAAAGACTACTGTGTCAATTCCAATGTTCGCATTTAGAAATAGACAACCAGTAAATCTTTCTGTAGTTGTAACACGAGAAGAGTTTGAGAAATGTTTAGATGAACCACTTTTAAAAACTAAAGCATGTATAGAGCAAGCAATTAAAGATGCAGATATCAAATACACTGATATCAATGAAGTGGTCTTTGTGGGCGGATCAACAAGAATCCCATATGTTGCTAAAAAAGTGCAAGAATGGACTGGAAAGCGGCCAAATAAGAGTATAAATCCAGATGAGGCTGTCGCATTAGGAGCTGCAATTCAAGCTTCTGTGCTTTCTGGTAGCTCAGATAAATTAGTGTTCCTTTTAGACGTAACTCCTTTATCTCTTGGAATAGAAACTATGGGTGGCGTTATGAATACAATGATTAAACGCAACACACAAGTTCCAACAGAGTTCAGAGAGACATTTACTACAGCTGAAGATAATCAAGATTCTGTTGATGTCAAGGTATTTCAAGGGGAAAGACCTCAAACTAAAAACAATCACTTTCTTGGTCAATTTGAATTAGATGATATTCCTCCATCAAGAAGAGGTGTACCTAAAATCGAAGTAGTTTTTGAAGTTGATGCTAATGGAATTGTAACTGTAAAAGCTATCGATTCTGCTACTCAAAATGAAAAAACCATGGTATTATCAGGCTCACTATCTGAAGAGGAAATGATCAAAATGTTAAGAGACGCAGATGAAAATAAAGCATCTGATGAAATGTTTAAACAAATCAACAATCTTAGAGAATGGCTAACAACTCTCAAGATTCAATTATTAGAATTGATTGATACTAAAGTATTGAGTCAAGACGAAATTGCAGAACTTGAAGATTTAAAAGTAAGTATTGAAACTGATTACCTTTCAGAAAATATTGAATTACTAAACGGCCTAGTACAATCGGGTAAAGAATTGGTTCAAGAATTAAGCCAAAAAGTTTATGATGAATCCAAGAAAGTAATGAAATGAAATCACAAGCATATATAGAGCTAAAAAAGTTTGATGATGAACTCCGAGCAAAATATGGAAGATATATTGCTGGAGTTGATGAATGTGGACGTGGCTCTTTAGCTGGTCCTTTAGTTGCTGCCTGTGTTGTCCTTGATAATAGACAAGTTTTAGAAGGAGTCAATGATTCTAAAAAGCTCACTCAAAAGAAAAGAGAAGAGTTATATGAAAGAATTATCACTAGTTGTGTTTCTTATGGTGTAACTGAAATACCAGCCGAAGATATTGATAAGCATGGCATACAGCAAGCTAACTTAAGTGCCATGATTGACTCTGCATTTAAGGCAACTAAGTACATTGATGAATTACCACATTTGTATGTAATTGATCAAGGCCCTAAGAATAATTTGAATCCTCAGCTGATGATACCAAAAGCAGATTCAACATCATTGGCTGTAGCAGCTGCAAGTATTATTGCTAAAGTACATCATGATCGAGTTCTAGCTAAATTGCATGAAGAATATCCTGAATACGACTTGATAAGTAATAAAGGATATATAACTGCAAAGCACAAAGAGGCTGTTGCTAAATACGGGTTACAGCATTTTCATAGAAAGAGTTACCATTTAAAATGAAGATTAATGTAGATAAAATTGGAATGATTTCTAGCTTAACTTGCGCTATACACTGCACTTTAATGCCTTTGATAGTTACGATGCTGCCAATAATAGGGCTTTCATTACTTGCCACAGAAGAGTTTGAGTGGATGTTACTTATTGGTTCTGCAATACTTGGAATTGTCAGTTTATGTTTTGGTTTTAGAAAGCATAAATCATTCAAAGCTCTTTCATTTTTATCTACAGGTCTTGTATTAATTGTTATTGGAAGGCTAACGCACCATCATTACCATTCACTTAAGTTTCTTCATTTAGATCTGTATATTTTGTTTTTGATTGCTGGTGGTGTTTTAGTTTCTTTTTCTCATTGGCTTAACAATAAATTGTGTTCATCTTGCACTCCTTGTAAAATATCTGGATGTGATCATTGATGGAAGAGCTTCCTAACAAAAAAGTAGTTATTAAACAGCAAAATCTTCGTAGTGTTGATGATTTGATGCTTGTGCCAGTAACTCTAGAGCATATTTTGATTAGCCCTGATAATCGTGCATTTGCTTTAATTGAGGGTGATGATAAAGATATTGCCGTTCCTTTGAATCCATATGAAGGTTCTATGCTTTCTTTTGTATTCAAAGGCTTATATAAAAACTCACACATACAAACAATCCATCAAATGTATTCTAAGCATTTGAAAGATCAATCTATACAAATTGAATCAATTTATATTGAATCTAAAGTTGGCGATATTTTATATGCTTCAATTCATTTTGTTGATAATAAGCATAGAAGATATTATGTAGTGTGCAGTCTAATTGACGCTTTGATTATGTCTATTTTAAATAAAGTTTCTATAAACGCTGTTAAAGATACATGGGATAAAATAGATTCATTTGACGACTGGAATTATGAAGAGTATATTGTTGATTGGTCTCCAGAATAAAAAAAGCCTCCCAAAAGGGAGGCTTTTTTGTTGAGGAAACAATACTTAAATTATTGAACCCATGCGTAGAAGTCGAAGTTAACAGTGAGAAGACCAGTACCAACTGTAAAGTTAGAGGTGTTAACAACTGTGTTTGAAAGGTCAACGATATCAGCATAAGGTGCAACGCTGTCTCTGAAGAGGGAAACCCAAGCTCCAGCTGTAGGATCATAGATCTCAAGTTTGAATGTTTGAGATTCTGCAACTGCAACACCTGGTCTTTGGAATGTAAGGTCAGATTGTCCTCTACCTAAACCAAGGTTGAGAGATTCGTCCTTTGTGCCACCTTCTGTATCGTAGTCGAAGAAGTAGTAGTCACCAAAGTGTGCGGTTCCAGCAATATCCTTAAGAACAACAGCAGCCTTACCGTTTCCACTGATCTTGATACCAGAGATTCCAAGATATGGGAATTGGTAACCAGCAGCAATTCTACCACCGTATTGGCCAGTAGCTGTGTCTGGGATGTAAGCTTGTGTAATTGTATTTCCAATAGCTGCATCGTTAGGAACGAGGAAGTAAGCTTCTGTAGTATCAGCCTTAACAGTAAGTTCAGCTTCCATGATGAAGTATTTTCTGTTACCAATTTGAACACGGAAGTCATAGAATCTTGCAACTCTTGAAGGACCACCTGCGCTATTTGGCTTTAATTCTTCAATTTCCTTACCTGAAACTTCGAATGGTCTTGGGGATGTATCACTAGGATCACCTGGGTCACCATCAGATTTCAAAGTAATGGATACAGAAGCACCTTCTGGACTTACCTTGTAAGTTGCAGTATCAAGAACTGGAAGAGTAGCGTTGTTAGGATCCAAAATGGCCTTGATTTTGTCGTTAGCTAATGTTCTTCCATCAACAGATGAACCACCACCAACAAGGATTGGGGTAGTAATTGTAATAGTTTCTTTTGTACCACCGATATTAAGAACACGAGCCTTTGGTGAACCTTGGATATAGTTCTTTGCATCAACATCCATGCTCACGTTTCTACTTGCAGACTCTGCAACGTATGTCTTACCACTAATCTTGAGTGACTTATAAACACCGAATAGATTATTATTTAGAGGCATAATAATTCTCCCTTAAACCAATATATTTTTTTATTCCTATATGAAGCAAATTTTTCCCTTTATTACATTTATGTAATGTTGTTCATTTATTCTGAAAATGTAAATAATCCTCCTTGTGATAGTGAAGAGGCAGGGTTTACAAGTGCGTCCCATTTAGTTTTTCGTTTTAAAATCTTTGAAGTTAATGGCAATTCTGATATTTGAAATAATGGGTTTCTAAAATTAGCTGTTATTGGACCCATAGTAAATTTCATATATTCATCTATCATCCATCCACCATGAATGTGAGTGTGAAGTTCTGATCCTTTTCTAAGTACTTCAGAAAACTCCCCTCCCCATTTAACAGACTTTACACCAATAAGAGAAATTTGATCAGATCTTAAACTAACATCCAAATCACCAGCCATAAGAAATACAGGTGTTTCAATTTCATTAGTTATAGTTAAACTGAATCCAGAAACAGAACGCATATTGGATTCAAATCTACTAGCATCACAATCACCCCATGTTAAAGCTCTACCCATAACTGCATTTTCATCAGGTACAGCATAATCAGAATCGGCTCTTGTATCTATCATTCCTTCAAAGCTAGCATTAATTTTTATATAATTACCTACATCATCAGAATTAATTGTCAAAGTTTTTACTACTAATTGATCAACTGTAAGTAATTCATTATTATCTGTCCCACCATCTTCTGCCGTAATATTAAAATGGGAAAGAAGATGATTGGTGTCTAATGTTAATGTATATGTAGGACATTCTGCATGTTTTAAAATTTCTTTGACTGCAGGCTCGAGAACATTATCTTTATTTACTCTTATTGGAAAAGATATTTCTCCTTGATATTTTTTTGCTCCAATGTCTGCTACTGAAAATCCTGGACCACCTTGCAGATATAGCTTGTTGGTAATTTCTTGAGTTTGATTAATGGAACAATTGTCTACTAGAAGATAATAACCATTAATCTTTACACTTCTTACTAGTAGACCTGTAGCAAACTCATTTCTTGTCAAACTTCCAGGATATGACATTTATTACCACCTAGAATCTTCAACTTCAAAAAAGCTTTTGAAGGAAGATTGAATATCACCACTAGTTTCCCAAGTATATTTATATTTTCCAGGCTCAGTAGGTAGCCATTCAACATAGAAAATACCAGTTCCAGAAGTTTGAACTGTTGATCCTATACCATAAGTGTAATGCATAGCACTAGCACCAATACCAGGCTCAGTAATATAGAAATCAATACCTGCAGGATCAACTAAAGTTCCGGTCTCATCTTTGATTCTTGCATATATCTTCACCGTTGAATTGGTGTAAATTGGATGATTTGCCATGTTCTCTCCTTATTTTTAATTATATGTGTACTTGGTTCTGTAATATTTATTGTTCTGCTCATTATAAACAAAGGTGTCAATAAACTGAGATGCCACAATATAACTTTCTAAGTACAGAGGTTTTTCTCTTGCGATTGATATTTTTTCTTGAGTAATTTCAACTTCAATTGTATATTTATTTTGAATATCCGCATATATTGGATCTGAATTTTCTACATACCCAAACACTAAATAATTTGGTTTAAATTGATTACTTAACGGATAAATTACTAGTGTCTCGATATCAAGTGTATGAACTTTTTGTACTTCAACCAAAATATTATTAGCCAGAGTAACATAAGATCCAATGAAGCTTGCACGAGATATACCTTCAATTGTTGGTCTGAATTGGATTCTAGTGCCAAATCTTTCTCTTGAAATAATTGTGTTTGGTGTAATTTCTCTTACAGCTATTCTTCCAAAGACATTAAATCTACTTAATGATTCTTCTGAGGTAATTCTGTACTGATATATGACATTGCTTGATTGGAATGATGACAAGTTACCAAGCGATTCTCTAGATTGAATTGAATTGATTGGTAATAATTCAACATATTGATTTGAAGTCAGTACTGGTATATATTCGAATATTTCAGAGCTTCCAATGCTTCCAATTGAATCAAAATTGATATTGGTGCTTGTGTTTAAAGTTGGATCTAAAAATGTTCCAATCCCTGTAATGCCATCAGGAACTATGTAGGAATGTAAACTTAAAGATCCAGAATTGATTGAATAAGATGAAAATATTGTGGTTGGTGTGAGATTAGTTACAGCTGAAAAAATATCATTGTTACTAAAATATTGAGAACTTGCTATAGCTACTGGATATAAATAATTAACTAAGGTTAATGTACTTGATGGAAAGTTTTGTGCAGAAGCAATTGGTGTAAGTCTTAAATACTGCCTTGTATTTATGATTTGTGTTGAGCCAAAAGCTTCTGCAGTGGGGATAGATGTAGCGCCAATGCTTTGATTAGTTGCTTGCGCTTTGAAATCATTGGCGCTCATGTAAAATTAGTGGCTTATAACTTGCCAATCTCTTCTTCAGAATTGATGCTTGCTACTGATAAAGAACCAGGAACATATGATTTCAAGATTTCAATTTCTTCAGGTGTCATTTGGCTGATTTTGTTTTCAAACTCAGCATTAATTTGTTTTTGGCGAATTGCATCAGCAACTTCATCTAATTCTGCTTTAGCACTTTCAAATGCTGTTTCTTTTGCTTCTTTGATTGTTAATAATTCTTCTAGTGTGTTTGAGCTGTAATCCATTTTAATTACCTATAACTTAAAGATTCTGTTTGTGTCATTTGACCATGTAATAGATATATCACCACCATTTGGAGTGATAGGAAGGTTTACAGCTGTATCAAAAAAAGCAACTAATTGAGAGGTTGACTCAACACCAGTATCTCTGTAAATGACAAATTGTGTTACCGTGGAGCCAGTAACTGCAGTGAAAGTGATATCACTCGCATCCGCAATTCCAGCTCCGGGTAACAAGGTTGTAAGGGCAGAAGATGTGGCTACTCTTGCACCAGCAGTAACACTTGACAAATATTGGTGAGTTGAAAGATTCACTGTGTATCCACTTGAAAGTAGCACAACCTTGAATGTGTGAGATCCCCAACTTAAATTACCATTAAGAAAAGCATTTCTACCAGTATCGTAAAGAGCATTAGCCATTTTTTATTTTCCTCGAAATAGATAATTAATTATTATTCTACTTCTGAGGTAATTTCCTCTTCATTGTCAGCATTTACAACCACTACAGATTGAACTGTATCTCCATTGTCAAGACTTACAACAGGAATGCCCATGGTTACTCTGCCTTTTTCTTTAAGGTCAGATACACGGTTCCTAATCATTTTGCCCTTCGATGTAAGGATGATAATATTGTCATCCTCATTTACAGCAAGAGCAGCAACAATTAAGCCATTTCTGTCTTTCTTAACCTGGTCAAGGGTTCTAAGCCCTTTAACATATCGACCACCAGCAGACCGATATACACTTGCATTTGAACGCTTGCCAAATCCACGTTCAGTAACAACAAGAATTGATGGATTGTCTTCTGGATTCAACACAATCATAGATGCAATTGAATCACGATCACCCAATTTCATTGCTTGGCATCCCTGAGAGTTTTTGCCAGTAGATCGTACGACATCTTCAGGATATCTTACTGCCATGCCTTCAGAGGTAACAAGCATAATATCTTGAGTACCTGACGTAGACTTAACAAATGCTAACTCATCAGCTTCAGTAAGAGTAATTGCTTTCAATCCACGTTTACGCAATGAAGAATTGTAATCACGAATTTCAGAACGTTTAATTAATCCATTCTTAGTGATCATTACAAAATAACCATCAATGTCAAGAGACTTTACAGTGATAGTAGACGCAACCTTCTCTTCTGGATTAAGATTCAAAAGATTAGCTAAATGCATACCCTTTGATGTTCTAGATGCCAAAGGAATTTCGTGTCCCTTCTTCTTGAGTAAATTGCCTTGATTTGTGAAGAACAAGAAGAGATCATGTGTAGATCCAGAGAAGATATCAGAAGCCTCATCTTCTTCACGGCTCTTTACACCAATTACACCCTTACCACCTCTATTTTGAGCCTTGAAGGTTGCAAGAGGAACACGCTTGATATATCCATCTTTTGTGAGGGATACAATGATTTGCTCTTCAGGAATCAAATCTTCAACAGACATTGCTTCAACTGATTCAACAATTTCACAACGTCTATTGTCTCCAATCTTTTCAGCAAGATCTAATTGTTCCTTGGAAATAATCTTAAGCATCTTCTTGTCTGAAGCAAGTTGTTCAGTTAACCAAGCACTTCTCTTTGTCAACTTATCAAACTCGTCATTCATAGCACGAGTATCAAGCTTGGTTAAATTACCCAAGGTAATCTTTAAAACTGCATCTGCTTGTTCTGGGGAGACAACAAATCCACCACTGATTAATCCTTGGAGTGCAATTTCCCGATTATCAGCTTCCCGAATAAGTTTGATAACCGCATCAATTTTAGAGGTAATTCCAATAAGGCCCTCCAAAATATGAGTTCTTCGATTATTTTTAGTAAGTTCTGCATTGAATTTTCTCGTAAGTACTTCTTTTCTATGATTTACAAAAACTTCTACAAGTTTGATCATAGGAACATTCTCAACAACCTTCTTGCCTTCCATCAAAACTGTGGAATTGACAGAGAAGTTAGTACGAAGAGAAGTATGCTTGAGAATTAAATTAAGCACTACATTTGTATTTGCATGCTTTCCAACCCAGACACGAATATCCATGCCTTTTTTGTTGGTCAAGTTTTTAAGGTTAGTGATACCTTCAATTTTCTTAGACTCAACAAGGTCTTTAATTTCTCTACAAAAACCTTCAGCACTACCACCATAAGGAAGAGCAGTAACCTTGATGTATTGCTGATTATTCTTGTCCTGCTCAATTGAATAATAACCTTCAATTTGAACAGTCCCACGGCCAGTTGTTAAGTAATTCTTAACACCTTCTGTTCCAAGGATTTTACATGGAAGAGGAAAGTCTGGTCCTGGAAGAATATTTAAAACTTCTTCATCACTAATATCAGGATTCTTGATATAGGCATCAATAAGATTTGCTACTTCACGTAAATTGTGAGGAGCCATATTAGTAGCCCAACCAACAGCAATTCCAGAACATCCATTGATGATTAGGTTTGGTAGAAGAGATGGTAGTACAGTAGGCTCCATCATTTCATCATTGTAGTTAGAAATATAGTCTACAACCTGATCAGTCAATTCTGAAACCATCTGATCACCAAACACAGAGAACTTAGCTTCTGTGTAACGCATTGCAGCTGGTTTGTCTTCTGGAGCTGGTGAACCAGGGTTACCCTGAGGAGTGATTAATGGATATCGCAATGACCAATCTTGAGCCAT
>JACCDW011433867.1_pt1 | contig 14139 bp, 8 predicted proteins | sample 7449781 | NCBI WGS metagenome assembly JACCDW01 (sample SAMN15323449, study PRJNA562643) | freshwater metagenome | isolation source: river surface water | place: USA:Blue River Watershed | collected 2017-08-18 | reverse complement strand
GAAGACCACTCAGTTAAATCACACATCATTTCACCATACTCGCATCACCTAAAATCCCTCGAAGTCAATCACTATACACTGTAAACATAGGCTCAAAGCGAATTCAAAGACGAACCAAAGACTTCTGTATTCTTCAGATCAAAAGACAAAACTTTTTGCTTAGCTTCATCATCAATTTAAAATTCATCTTTAAGTTCACCGATGATTGAATCATAAAAATCAAAATTCATCCGACCACAAACTCCGAAATTCACCAGACAGTCAAGGAGCTTGACCATGCGACTTACAGCGAGGCGTCTTCTATTTGCTTTGTTTCCGTGTCTCGGATTTACTTCTTCCTCGCTATTAATCGCGCAGGGCACAAATGATCTGACTATATTTGGTGATCGCTTGCACTCGGATTTTCTGAACTGGTCATGGGGAACTTACGAAGAATCGCAGATGCGCGAAATATTTGAGGGGCAGTCTGCCATGAGCTTTACCCCCAAGAACTATAGCGGTCTTTACCTGAAGAAGAACCGAGATCCTCTCTTAAAAAGAGACTACAAATCGATTAGCATTGCCATAAAGATAAGTTCAGACAAGCCGCAGTCTGTGAGGATAGGGATTGGCGAGCCTAATACAAACCGTGCACTCAGTTCCCTTGTCATCGTGCAACCGGGGGCCTGGCAAAAGCTATCGATTCCATTTGATAGCATGCAGTTCACCATAGGTGAGCAGTTTGACAAGATCTATATTCAGGGCGGAGCGATGGACTCCGAAGGCGTCTTTTTTGTTGATGCCGTAGCTCTTCACAAAGACTCCAGGGCTCCTGGCGAGATTGTACCAACCCCGAACCCGACACCCTCACCTTCACCTACCAGCGAACCAAGCCCATCTGGAAACAGCTTGGGGCGTCTGAGGCCTCTCAACAAGAGGGAGATCAGTTTGAGCCTGCAGGAGGTTTTGCGGCTTAATCAGGCTCCGCCCATGGAGAACTTCCGTGAGCAAGGCAGCAAGACTATGACCTTCTATAATGCTTATAGCATTTTTAACGACTCTTCCAACCTGCGTGGTCTGGAACGCGATATAACGTCAACGGTGGCGTCTCTTAACCTGACGGATTTTTCCAGTAAATTGATTAATTGTGATGCTCTAGCTGTTCCAATGTGCCGTGAAGTTCTGCTGAAACGAATCGCGACACATGCCTGGAGCCGCCCCCTGAGTGACAGCGAGAACAAGTTAATGAAGGGCATCTCGGATCAGCTGGCCAAAATCGAGGCCAGCGCACTGGATGCAAATCTCCGCCTGGCCGTCGTGCGCTTGTTCTATGACCCACGCTTTCTATTTCGGGTTCAACTCGGTGACGGCTCCGGGAATTTGACTCTGGCGGAGAAGCTCGAAGCCTTCACGTATTCGCTGTGGCATAAACCGCCCACGCTTGCCCAGATAAATCGATTGAAGGATTTCCCCGATGGGTCTCAATTTGAAAAGCTCGCCGCAGAGCTTAGTCACGCGCCTCAGTTGGGTCAGATGCTGAGCGAATTCGTGAGTCAGTGGCTTATGATTTCCGGTCTCGAAGAGGCTCTGATTCCCAGCTCACCTCAATGGAGTAGAAAACAGGCGCGCCTTTATATGGCTGAATTGCAGGATATGATTGGCTCTGTTCTAGCTGGATCGGGTTCTCTCTATGCATTGGCCACCACACCAAACGCACAAACAGAAAACTATGGATACGGAATCTTCGGAAGCAGGGCCTTCCTTACTGCGAGTGGCAAGAATGGTCAGCCCTCCATGATCTTCCGCGGCGTTCGCATTCTACGCTATGCGCTTTGCCAGAATCTGCCCCCACCACCACCGAATCTGGTTACCGTTCCCCCTCAGGATCTCGACCCCGCTGATCCCAGTTACGATGAGAAGTTGGTTTTGCAGCATAGTTCCCAAACCGCATGCAAAGGTTGCCACGCCCGTATTGATCCCATGGGCCTTGCCCTTCAGACCTATGACGGACTAGGCAACAATCGATCACATCAGGTCGACTTCAATGCGCTGGGAATCAAACCTTATGCCAGTGTGAGTCTTGGCGGCCAAACCGATGTTATCTCGACCAATGATCCAGGTATGTTTGCGGAAAGCATGGGACAGTCATCTGTCTTTGCCCGCTGTTTTGCTCGCCAGGCGATGCGATATGTTGTGGGACGCGAACTCAATAAAAGTGAAACAGATTTCGCCGATAGCCTGGCACTCAGCCATTTGCGAAGTGGTGCTGAGTCTGTCGATAGCATACCAGATTTTTTCCAGGCTTTACTCGCGAAGAGTGACTTGTTTTCAACGCAAAAATCTTGAATGGAGTGACCATCGCCATGCATGAACACCATAAGCTTTCTTTGAGTCGTCGCGCCTTACTACGAAACGTAGGAGGACTCTGCATTTCCGCACCACTGATGAGGAGCCTCGCCTATGCGCAAGCTGCAGGAGATCTTGGTCCTTTAAAGCGTGTGGTTTTTATTTGCGGGGAGTCTGGCAGCGCAGGCTATTGGTGGCGGCCCCAGGGCGGGGAAAATGATTTCAATATTGGCTTCGAAGGCTCCGTATTAAGTCCCTTGATCCCCTTGCGCCAGAAACTTCTTATCCTCAACGGAGTTGGCAATTATGCGGCCTCGTTTGGTGGAGTTGACAATCATGAAGTCCGTTCCGTGACGTTTACAGCCTATGCAAACTCAAAACCAGGCGATCCGAACTACGCTCGAGGACCTTCGGTGGATCGCGGAATTGTAGAGCGTTTGAAGGAGAAACGCCCCCTCTATGCTTCGATTGGGGGCCCTGCCCAAGGACCAGGTTCTGAGTATTATTATGCCGGTCCTGGCAATCCTATCGCAGGGGTCGGCACGACGGTAGGAATTTTCGATGCTCTCTTTGCAAATGTATCCAGTAATCTTACACAGGATAATGGACAAGGCGTTTCCCAGGTCAAAGTCTTTCAAAAGAGTCTATGGGAAGAGCAACTGTCTGAAGCAAAGTTGCTACGTTCTCGACTGAATGCAGATGCTCAGCTGAAGCTGGATGAGTACCTTACCACTCTGCAAGAGAAGATTGCCATGCTGAAGGATACTGTTACCTCACCCATTACAGTTCCTCCGCGTCCATCCAACCCAGATTACTCCCAAACTATCAAGGTCGACGGCCCCTATAATCTTTATAGCAGAGATCTCGATCTGGTCGCCAGTGGCTTAATTTTGGGTGTGACGCAGGTTGCTTGTTTGAAGTTGCATCATGGAGTGATTGAGGATTCGTTCGTCGGACGTTCGATCGATACTTATGATCAGGATGGCCGCAAAACAGGAAGCCGCCAGATTACGGACTATCACCAGCATGTTGCGCACATGCAGTTGGTGGGAGATCAGTATCGCAATCTGGCTCCGACTCTGATGGCTCGTAGCGTTCACCATGCTCAGGCTAAAGTGGTGGCCCAATTTCTTCTGCAATTGGATGCAGCAGTGGAAAAAGATGGATCGACTGTACTTGATAATACTCTGGTCGTTTGGACGACTCAAATGGGGGATCAATCGGCTCATCGAAGCGGACGACTGCCCTATGTTTTGGCTGGAGGATTGGGACAGAAGATGAAGACATTCCGAATGGGTCGATTCCTGGATTATGCCCCTTCAGGCATAAAAAGTTACGAGGATTTGGATGCTGCTCGCTGCGCTGTACCGCAGCATCTTCTGCTGAACAGTGTGCAGAAGACCTTTGGCATTGAGCGTGATGTTTTTGGCGAGAACCTGAGTGATCGCTGTCGAGGGTATTTGCCAAGAGCCACTTGAGATCGCTTCGAATGTGGCGTTCATTGTGCTTTACAAAAAACTGTAAGCTCCCCGCTCTATGACAGGGCTACTTGTGAAGCTCCGGATCAATCCCCCATTCGGGCCCAATAGCCTTCTGCTTCCGCGCGCAGCCAATAGCTGGGGTACTTGCATGAACCATAAGGCATTTGAACGAACCAAAGATCCAGGGGCACGACCATGACTGCGGGATGACCATCCCGATAGGTCAGAGCCCCCGCGAGCATACGAAAACTTCGCCCTTCAATAACATCCTGGCGATTGCGAGTGAAAACACTCTCAATGACCTGTTTCAATCTCTGCGTCGAGGTTTGGCTCAAGACCGCGCCCATCGAAGCATTCAGTGAACGACTGAGTTCCTGGAGCCCGGAGTCAGCGGGAATATCCTTGGCGCATCGCTCGATGGCTACAAAATCCTTATCAACGCGTCCGCCGAAGGACATACCACGTTGTTCGGCGATGCGTCGCGCCTCGACAAAGTCAAATCGAGTCCCCTGATATGATGAATCAAACGCATTAAAGACTTCAAAGTAGGCGCGTGCTTCGGGATGAGATGCATGAAGCAGGATATCCACGCCATAGTCCAAAACCACCTGGGCCCTCAGAATCTTGGGCTTGAACATGGTGCAGACAAGCAGCGCTATCGAAAGAGAGAGTCGCGAAGGGCTCGACATGCTTGCACATCCCTTTGTTAACTGTTGACCTGATGTTTCCCAGCTTACTGATACATGCTCATGAGCTTGATGATCTCCAGACCGACCATTTTCATGGAATAATCTGTCCGATCGCTGAGCGTAATTGCAAAGAGGCTCTGTCGGCTGCGATTGGCGCTCACCGTCAGGCTCATGGGGAGTGCCATCATGTTCGCTCCCGTGTCTCCATTTTGAACGGCAAACAGAATATGGTAGCGATAGGAGCTGCTGGAATCTGTCAAAGACTCCCAGAAAAAGCTCTTCGATCCTTCGTCGTTTTTGATATTGGTCAGAGTCTGCAGGATGAGTTGCTTAAGGATTTCCCTCGCGCTGGGTGAAACGGGAACGCTGAGGGCGTTACTTAAAACAGCCAGGATAGCATCGGTCATCTCCACATAATTGACTGAACTTCTATAAACATTCTGCTCAATACTGCCGAGTATGGCCATATCGTCACTGGCCATGACGTAATCGGAAACGGTCTTGGGATTCCAACGCAGCGAACCTTTTTCATCGTAGTAGAGACCTTTCTCACTGACTTTGACGAGACGGAAAAGATCGCGTGATACGCTGGGATGTTTGGAGATGATCTCACCGGCAAATTTATAGTTTTCTTCCGGCGAACTCTCGGCTTCTCTTAAGTCGAGCATACCCGTTTTGGTCGAGTATACAAGAGGGATAGTGGTAAACGATTCCCCTCCTTCCGCGCCCCTGACGAGCGAAGGCAGAGTAAGAAGAAACGATGCGATGCACGCAAGGCATGAGGCTCTTGACTTCATGGAAGTGTCTCCGAAGCAATTTGGGAATTTGTATTAGGGACTACCTCAACAATCCGGACCATGCAACTTGTAAAAAGGACTGCGTCCTGAGATGACTCTGTTCCTGAGATGACATCGAAAAGCCCTATTTTTGTAACACTATGGGCAAATTCGTTGCTGACTTCTGATAGCGCAGTGGTTACGGAAACTTATTAGGCAGCGGAACGAGTATGTTAAGAGGACTAACATTCAAAAGAGAGTCAGGCCCGCGCCCGAGCGCTTATCGGCGACGTTTCAAGCGGAAGGGAAACATGGGACCTCGCAGAATTTTTTGTGCGGCCTTGAGTTCCCGGAGGGGATAAGACGTTCCGCGCCAGATCACCCCTTGCCGCCGCGTCATGACCCACGCCGATCGGATAAAGGTGAGAAATTGGATCAGAATCGCAGGGACCAGGAGAAAACCGCGATACCATCGTCCACCCTGCCGTTGGCACGAAAGCATGAAGAGTCCGTGAGCCAGAAGACTCGACAGTGTTGCGAAAAACCAGTTCCCCTCCTGGACACCAAGGAGAACCAATGGGGGCCACACAAAAATCAGACTTTGAAATAGAATGGCCGCGCTCAAAAGCAGCCATGAAAAACGCAGGCCGGCAAAGGCGTTTTTCTCAAGCCCCCGGATATAGGCCCATAGACCTTCATACCAATGGATATGGGCCAGGCGATGACCCAGAAAAAAAGCCGAGCGCCCTCCGTGCCGCTTGGCGAGCATCCCGAGAAAAACATCATCGACAATCTCGAGGCGCAGGGCCTCGTGCCCACCTATAAGGCGATAGAGCTGGGAACGAATCATATTAAAGGCACCAATGCCGATATAGTTTTCGAGACGACGTTCATCAAACACATGACGGGGGTTTTGAAAGATGTAAAACAGAAAGGTGAGAGACTGAACCACCGCGTCCTGCAAGGTGGACCCGCTGATCATGCGAGGCGCGAGCGCAAGATGATCAAATTTCTCGGTTTCGACCGTGGCCAAAGCTGCCCTTACACAATGTGCCTCCATCATCACATCGCCATCACAGAAGACAAACCAATCCCCGGTCGCTGCCTGAGCCCCGCGATGCAAAGCCCAGCACTTCCCAATCCATCCCTGCGGCAGTTCCTTATTGTGAATTACGACAAGGGATGGGAATTCACGGGTCAAGGCGTCGAGGATTTCCGATGTTCCATCCACGGATCGATCATCCACAACAATCAGTTCTTTTGCGGGCCAATCCTGAGCCAAGAGAGAACGGACACTGGCGGCGATACTGGCTGCTTCATCGCGGGCGGCGACTATAAGAGAAACCTTGGGCATGGCATTGAGCTGATAGTTTTCAGGAAGATCCCTCAAAACGGATTTACGGAAATGAGGAATGCGAGTGATCCAGAACAGAAGAACCAGAAGAGCAAGGGCATCCAGCATAAGTAGTCACTCCACAGAATCCGCAACGATGCATCTTAGCCTTGAACAAGGAATTATGCAAAGTCTGTGGAGGGCTTTCAAAACACCAGTCCCTTGGTTGAGACTGGTGTTTCCGATCAAACTTTATTGAGGCGCTTGCAGAAAGCCCGCAAAATAGCTGAGGTACGAATAGAAGAGTGGGCAACTGTTATGACGGTAAGGCTGGGCAGGATCCTGACTGGGCAGGAGTTCCTGGGAAACAGGAGAGGCCGGATTCTTCTGCAGAATGCGGGCCACGGTTACCTGGGTAATGCCCACTGGAACGACATCATCATCCACGCAGTGAAAGAACCGGGTTGCCGTTCGCGGCGTCCAGTCACCACGCGGCAGGCTATTGTCCGCGAGCTGCTGCAGGAAAAGTTTCGCGTCCCGGGTTCTGGGTTTTTCAAGCGCCAGATCATCGACAAAACTTGCTTCAAACACAGCCTTGGTTTCCGTGGGCAGCGCCGGGCGAATTTCGTCAAACACACGACTGCCATCGTAAAGATCACGAACGAAAGGCACATCGAGGGCATAGACCTTGTTCAAATTCAAACGAGGCTTGAGCCAGGTCTCATAGGACAGAATCAGATTGTTCAGAAAGATGGAGCTGATCTGAGGCTGCAGCAGGGCCTGACGGAATGTGCTCACATCGTAAGGTCCAGCGATGGGAGCCGCAGCCACGACCTGGAATTCGCCGGTATTTTCATTTTCCAATTTTTCGAGAAGAGCAAGGGTCGCATAAGCGCCTTCTGAGTATCCCTTCAGAAAGAGAGGTCCGAAGTTCAGTTGCCTGGCCGTGGAGAAGGCACGCGCGGCTCTGAGGGCATCCAGGCCGTTCTCCTGGTAGGCGCGGGCAAAAAGATAAGCATTGTAGACCTGCGTGGCAGCCCCATAGCCCAGGTTATCCGGCACCACAGCTGCAAACCCCTGCGAGGCTTCCCACAGCCCTTCAAAAGGCGCAACGGTCGGCGCTTCGCGATCGCCAAGCACCGTGTAGTGCTGAATCAGAACCCAAGGATAAACCGGAGCCGCAACATCCGGCACAGCGACCAAAGCTGAGGCCTGGATAGGTTTAGCAGCCTGATCAGGGGTGACTGTTTCGTAAACCACGCGGAAAAGCTTCACAGCATTGCGAGCCTGCAGCCCCAACGGCGCGAGCTGAGCATTGAGCTGTTCAACGGTCAGCGTGGTCAGTTCCTGGGAATCCACCACGGCACCGCGTTCAGGTCTTTGGCAATCAGCAGCTTCAACCATGGGCGCGCTGAACAAAAACAGGCCTGCTGTCCAGAACTTTAACCTTTGAAAGAACATAGGTGATCTCCTTGAATGGACGAAAGCGATCCTAGGACGCTTTTACACGCTGAACAGGTTTTGTATAGTGCAAAATATAGTACGGCATCTCGCCGCTACAATCCAAGAAAAAGTTAACCTACTGGAATAAAAAAGATTTAGGAGGAAGGGGCATCGCGATGATAAAGCGCTCTGCTTCTGGTGATCAATAAATGTGAAGGCCCATGCATGGGATTTGCCTGCGCCCAATTGTTAGTTCAGAAGATGAACTTGCCGAGAGGATATGGATAGGTTGCCGGTGTACAGGGTCAAGCCTCTTTTTGTGCTGAAAGTAAAGCACCAGCACGCATGGTGTGCTTCGCTTTCAGCCCATTTTCTTACATGCAATAGTTCTTGAATTTGTACATCAGTTTGCCTTTACCCGAGCAGCGCAGAAAATATCCCACCTCCTCTTCGGCCACTGGCACGTTCTGCTTTCGATCTTCGCTCAAGCGGGAGAACTGACCGGGCCCCATTTGCAGCACAGCGCTGCCATCGGAGCCTGAAAAATCAGCAAACTGGAAGTTGCTCACTTGCTCGGCCGGCAAACCGGAAATCGCATTATTCTGCAATTCCAGAGTGAAGGGCTGGTTGAAGCTACGAGTCAAAAATTTGAAAGCAGCCACAGGTTTCACGAGAGTATTGCCTGTGATCTGCAGCTGACTGTCTTTGATGAACTGACGACTGGTGGCGCCCATCAGCGAAAGGTTATCTCCCTGCAGTTTGGTCTTGGCCGTCAGGACTTCAGCGGATCCACGCAGAGCCAGTGCGATATTGGTGCCTTGAACTTGGGCTTCTTTCTCCCGACCTTGGATGAAAACCTGACTATCGGTGGCATCGACGGCGATATTCTCCACTTCAATACCGCAGTCGAGGCAGTAAAGTTTGGAACGTTCCACATTCGGCAGAGGGAAGCCGTTTTCATCGGTCAAATTCGTCAGGATCTTGGAACCAAGGTTCCAGAGATTGCGGCTCTTATACTCACTGCGCTTGATGGATGATTTCAAAAGGGTCAACACGGCCCCTTCACTAACTTCGATGCCACTGAATTTCAAGGTGCTGCTTTCGTTATCGCTCAGGAGAGTCCCGCTGTTAATGGCAGCCTTCAATTCCACGCCCTGCAGAAGAACATTCTTGCGACCTGAAATCGAGAAGGTACGCACGTCCGTGGCCGTAGCCGGCATGCACTTTTCCTTGCTCGCGCAGAGGTAACGGTAAGTCAAAGCCCGGATATCCGAGGGAACCAGCGGTTGGAAACGGGTTTCGGAATAGCTCACGTTGGAACCGATACGGATGGGATCCACGCCTTCCACGACCACATTCGAATCGAGCTTGATGATCTGTTGAGTCGTTCCAGCCGGACAGCGCGTCTTGTCTTCCAGAAGCTTATTGAAGTCGGCGACGGTGTAGAGCGAACGATCCAGTATTTTTTCACAGGAAACCTGCTGAGCAACCTTGGGACAAGAAAAGACGTTGCCATTCACCTTGCGCTGTCCCATCAGCTGGGCACGAACGGTGGTGAACCATTCGCGGCTGCTGCCCGCCAGACCTATTTTTTTCTGCAGATCATCGCAGCCCGCAAATCGATAGCTATTCGTGCTGTTCAGTTTCGCTTCCGTAACCTGCTGAGTATCAAGCTGCACGTCGGGCAGGTTGGTAACCACCGGAGCGCTTGGCAAAGCCACGAGGTTAGCCCTTGGGTTAAACACCAAGGTTTCAATCTTCGGCTGAAACGCATTGCAAGAGCTTTGGCAATAGTCAAAGAAAACCTTGTCCCTACTGCGACTCACTTCCGCCAGATTCATGAATTTGATATCTTCCGGCTTGATCTTGAATTGACTCGTCAACTCGGCAATCAATGCATTATATTCCGCGCTCGCATGCTGAAAGAATTGGCCGTTGATGCGATGAAAGCGGAGTATGGAATCGATCTTCTCACCTTTCGGGTCAACATCCTGGTAACCCAGGAACACGAGAGCGCCGAAGGGCACAGGACGGCCGGGTTCGGGCTTGAAAACCGAGATGCGATACTTGGTAGTATCAGCACTGGCACAGCTCAGATCCATGACTTGCGTCGCGTCTTCAGGACGACCGAAAGCCAAATATGGGCTCCGCTGTTCAAAGCCGAAAAGCTGGTTCGCAAAATTATAGACGCAGCCGGCAGCCAGACTATCGATGCTGTAATACTCACCTGCTTCCCCGGTGCCCAGGAAATAGCGGTTATTATCAAAGTAGAGAATGGGATCATTCTCGGCCTTGCTATCGAAGTTGCGGGGCAGGAAATCGCCCTGACAGGAGAGTTCGCTTCGCATGATGTAATGCGTGTTATCTTCCAGCGGTGTTATCAGGGTCGTAAGATCCCTATTGGGAAGGTCGGCACCCGTCTTGGTATCCAAAAGAGCATCCAACGCACCCAAGGTCTGACAGCCTGTAACCACATGCAGATTGCGGCCAGCTGCTACAAAATACCGGTTGCCAGCTTCCTGCGTGTCATAGCCGATGACACGGATTTCGGCCACACCACTGGCGTCACCTACTTGAATCACATTCAACGAACTCGTTTCCGGCGAATGACAGGCATTCAGAAAACCAACGACCAGGAGCGCGCCCAAGGCAAGAATATTTTTCACGGGTATCATCCTCTCACTTGATTTCACAGGTGCTGACCTGCTCAAAACTCAGGCCAACCGTTCCGTATTTCGCGACATCAAAACCATAGGCTGCACAGAATTCGCGGGGTGTCTGGCTGCTGCCTTCGACTACCAGCTTCTGCCTCGTGTTCTCACAGAGGGGGTTTTTCTGCTGCGTGACAAGCGCAGGAGTATTGCAGGCACGTTTATAAAAACTATCCGGTTCCGGCCCAACAGCCAGGTAGCAGTAATACATCGCGCACATTTTCTTCGCGAGCTGTGCATTCTGAGCCTTGAGCGACTGAAGTTTCTGAATGCGTTCCCCAGCAAGTTTTATGGTTCCGGCATAGCCCGTGATAGGTCCCATGCTGTCGTTCTTGCTATCAAGGATTTTTGCCAGCGAAGTGGGGGCTTCACCCGCCAGGATGAAGGAAAGGTCTGTCGTGTTACCGTTCGGATCCTTATCGGTTAAAAGACCTTTCTGCCATTCGTCATAGCGAGCGAGGATCGCTTTGGTTGTGGAATAGGACCATTTGTAATCTTCAACAATCTTGTCAAGAGCTGGGACGACGTTGACATCAAAGTACGCGCGGGCCGGCTGGAAGGCCTGAGCGGTGGCGGCTGCCTTGGCTTCACCGGCCTGCACACGACCTTCCATGCCTTCCACTACTTTTTCCGTCATGCTTTTCTTTTCAACCAAAAGACGCGTGATCGGTGATGTTCCACCGAAGTATTTGCGGGACACTTCATTGTAAGTGGCATCCACGACTGCCTGCTCACGCTCTGGCGTCACGCCTTCCACGATGCCGCAGATCGAGTTGAAGCGGGAATTGAAAGGCCCCTGTGTCAGATCCTGGCAGGATGCCACCTCTTCAATCAGCTGGGTCACATCGCGACCCGTGTCCGCAGCATAATTCAAGCGGGCATATTCCCAACGAATCGACCGCAGTGCAGCCAACCCACCTTCACGGGCCTGACAGAAGGCCGCGCGTTCGCTCACGTCCCGGTTGATCTGAGGCATGGCCAGTCGACCTCGCTGGCAATGAGCCAGGCCTTCCATCAAGCTGGCAACGAGTTGCCGTGGTGCATCCAGACCCTGATTTTGCAGTCTCTGCCAACGCTCGATGCGCGGCGTGACGTCATCGATGGTTCCGGGGCGTGGAAACTTATGGTATTCGCAGAGCCCTTCGCGAAAGTCAGCTTCCGCGGGCACCAATCCTTCACGCAAGTCGACGCAGCTTCCGTTCACACCTTCCACCCAGCTTTTTTCAATCGTAAGCTCGGGTGTCGCGGCCTGCGCGCCGACGCTTCCTAAAAAGAGGACGCTTGCGAAAAGGCGAACCCACGTCTTCATACTTTGCATTCCTCTATGAGGTCTTGAGATTTTCATGATTCGTTCCTTATCCGTCCCAATCAGTCACGCTGATTCGTTGAATATGTCAGGTACAGGATGTAGGTCGCGTTATCGTAACTACAGCCGTCGCTGGGCGGTGGCAGAGTCAGTTCATACGTTCCAAACAAAGGCAGTCCGAGCAGCGGAGGCAAAGTCCCGCGATCGCCCATGTTCGGTGGGGTGGCGGAAGACAGGAAGTTGTTCAGGAACCACTGTTTCTGCCAGAAAGCCTCGGACTGCTCCGCAACAGAGCCCGTGGTCTTGATATCGTAATTCGGTCGTGCTTTGCGATCCTGCGCCACCACCATGATGGGAGCCGGTGTGGGATCCAAAGGCGAAGTTTCCTTGAAGATGAAACCATTCCCTGTGTGCTTGATTACATAGACTTTCGGGGCTGCGTTTTGACAAGCCGAAAGGTTCACCACCAGGTTGAAATCTACCAGCAGAAGATTCTGCGTCAGGCCATTGAGGGTATCCGCATCAAAGTCTGTGGACCAGAGCGAGAAGTAACCCAGACGTTCCATCTGTCCACGAGCGAAAGGATTGATCTCAAAGCTGGCCTTGCGTTCCGAAGCCAGAGCCCGGGCCAATCCACTGCCAGAAGGAATCACGATGCGACTCGTCTGGATCGTGATTTCCTGCTGCTGGGACCAGAAGGGCGCTTCGACCACTTCTTTCAGCTTCGCAAGGTCACCACTGTTTTTCACGTAGGTAAGGCTCTCAGTATTCCCGAGGGAAAGAGGGTTTGCGCCTTGCAGAGCGGTCAGAGAGTTAATTTGATTCCGCAGAAGGACCAGAATACGGTTGGCCTGCTGCAGCAGTTCGCGTTTCTGTTGGATGAAGTTGGGAACGCTCTTGCTGAGCGCAGCCATCTGTTCCTGGGTGGCCATGAACATCTTCTCTTTTTGGCCATTCGCGGCATCGTTGGCCTGCATATAGAGAGTGTTCATCAGCTTTTCGCGTTCATCCGCGACTTGTTTATCAATGCTGATCTTGAACTGATTGATGTCAGCGCGCAGCCCCTGATCCACAGCATCCAACTTTTGCAGTTTGTCCGAATATTCCACCAGTTTTTTGGTAAAAGTGTCGTTCTGTTTGATCACGCGTTCAACCTGGGCGTACTCCTCGTCAGCGATCGCAATCAGCTTGTCATTCTTGATCTTCGTCAAGCGGGCCACAGCGTCTTCTGCTGCACTGGCCTGTTTTTCCAGGCCTGTGATCTTGACTTGAAGATTCTTGACCATATTCTGACGCGCGCGGGTGTCATCCCTCAGGCGACGCAGCGTGGTGAGTTCCGTGTCAATCGACTGCAATTCAATGTCAAGGTTAGCATTTTCGGCGTTCAGAACAGAAATATTGGACTGTTCCTTCTGCTGAGTCAAAAGCTCGTTTTGAATAGCGCGATTGGTATTATTTGCACGCAGACCTACGCTTTTGATTTCAGTGACCAGGCGATCATGTTCGGCCCGCAGGCTGGCCTTGGTTTCTGTCAGTGCGGAACCTTCGCGATTACAGTCCACGACGATGGACTCGCGTTCGATCAGTTTGCCGATGATGTCCTGCTGAAAGCCTTCGCTGCGGCCCAAAATTTCAGCGATTGCTTGCATCGCATGGAAGTTTTTGATGTCGCGACTTAGCCTTTGCTGTTCAAGAGCATCGTACATCCCTTTTAGGCGAATTTCGAGCTCCTGGGCTTTCTCAGAGTTCTCCAGAGCAAACTTTGACCACGTCAGAAACTTATTCGAAGCTTCGCGAGCAATTTCAACTGCAACTCGAGCCGACGCTTCGACATCGACCGTCGTGATCGCTCCAGAAGCGAGGCCACATGCGCACACAGAAGTCTTGGGTATGGCAGCGGCCATGGTCAGAGAAGCTTCCATAGTCGTGACGACCGTATCCAAGGAAGTTTGAGTCAATCCCGACGCCACAACTTGAGCAGTGAAGTTTGCCAACAAGCCATAGAGTCTGGCCCTCGTGCCTCCAGAGGCTTCTATTTCTTTGTTGGCCAGTTCCATTTCTTTTTTGAATATCTG
>JACCDW011189365.1_pt1 | contig 14145 bp, 24 predicted proteins | sample 7449781 | NCBI WGS metagenome assembly JACCDW01 (sample SAMN15323449, study PRJNA562643) | freshwater metagenome | isolation source: river surface water | place: USA:Blue River Watershed | collected 2017-08-18 | reverse complement strand
CCCTCTAAAAATTCCTCCACCTGGTACAAATGTCAATAAAGATAAGATCGTATCAATATTCTCACCATTTAAAAAGTTCATCGCTCCTGATGCACCAGTTATCATTTTACCAATAAGACTTAAAAATCCACCACCAGAACTAGGTGGACTTGGTGATCTTGGAGAATTTGTTGGAGCATTGGGTAAACCTGGTATTGCATTTCGAATACCACCTAAAAGATTACCAAATAATATTGATGCTGCAACTAATGGTTTTACAACGAGTAATCTTGTTAGTCCAGATGCTATACCTTTAATCGTATTTGTAATAAGAGAAAATCCCTTACGAATTGCAAATAATCCACCAAAAGCAATTCCAATATTCTTAAGAATATTTAATTTAACCTGATTGAATAAATTTGTATTATTATCTTCAGATGCCTGTATTCCTTTTACAACTTGATTTGTTAACCATCCACCAAACAAAAATCCAAGAGCAGTTCCAATTCCACCAAAAATATTTTGGACTTTTGGTACTAATTTTTGAACTGGTTCTAAAATAGAGTTTTGTATTTGTTGTTCTAATTTGTCTTCTTTTCCAATTCTAATTTGTCTTTCAGTAAGTCTTCTTTGATTTTCTTGCTCAGATTCAATACGATTTCTTTCTTCTGCGCCATCTTGTTGTAAAAGTAATGCAATTGTAGAAAGACCAGTTCCCAGTTTATTGATTCCAAGTCTTAAATCTTGAATATTGGAATTGAATCCAAGTAATGCTTGCTCTTGACCCTGAATCGATCTTAAATTCTGTAATTCCTCTTGGGATCTTTTATTTTCAATAGTTGCAAGTTCACTTTTAATTAAAGATGAATTGACAGTAGATTTTTTTAATAAAACTTCTCTAACTTCCTTAGATAAAACAGATCCCGTAATTGGATCAACTCCTGATCTTCCAACTTTTTCGGGATCTATTTCAGCCATTGTTGTTTCTTAACTCTTCTTCTTCGATTCTTTGTTTAATCAACGCAATAATAATCTCTCTTTCCCATGGGATCAGGTTGCCAATATCCTCTAACGAATATTTATAATCATTTATTAAGGAAAAATTTGTCTTATAGTATGATTCAAGATTTTCATGAATCATACTCAACCGAAAAAACTTTGAAGTCCCTCTAGTTTAACTTCACTTTCAACCTTAGTCTTTGGATTTTTTACTTTAAAAGTATGTAAAAGTTTTGGCATTGTATTAAAGAATTTATCTATTTCTTTAAACTTTTGAGGACTTAGTTCTTCAATAAAGTCTTCAAGTTCTTTTCTTGTGCAATCTGATGCTGCCCAAGATTCTTTTTCACTATAAACTTGCTCAATACAGGAGATAATTAAATCAAATGTTTCATTTATACTTAGATCCCGATTTTGAATGAAATTTGCCTTAACGAAATCATTTACAGACGGATACTTCATTCTTAATGTAAGATTGTCATCTAACTTGATATCTCTGGAATGATTCTCATCAATTTGAACTTGAATTTCATCAATATTAATATTGACCTTAACTTTGGTTTCTTCGTCGTCTGGGCAAGTACATAAAAATTCAATACTTTCCCCTACAGATTTTCCTCGAATATTTAAGAACAGATATTCTATATCAAACGTTGCTAATTGATCAATTTTGATTCCACGAGTTAAAATACAGTTATTGATTACAGTTTTAACTGCATTTGCAATTTGTTCTGGATCCTCACTTTCTTGTGCAATGATAAGAATTTTCTCTTCTTTTACAAGAAATGGTCTATATTTAATTTCTTTTTTAAGTGAAGGGATAACTAAGGTATACTGTGGAGTTACAACTCTAGGTAATGGCATTTTTAAATCAAAATCAGTTATGAATTATTTATTAGATGATTTACCATATAAGTATTCATATAGGGGTTGACCACTCGGAACCATTTCAACTCCATTCGAAGGAATTGATCCAGGGGATCTAGGTATTAATAATTGTTGAGGTTGTCTAGGTTGTGTAGGTTGAGGTTGATTGAAATCTTTATTATTGTCTTCATTTCGAATAATATCAAGACTTAATGACTTTCCGATTACATAACGATCAATCTTAAATGTCACAGACATTTTTAATACATCGGATTGAGCATATGAAACTGGAATTGATGCAATATTATACGGATAAAGTCCTATGAATGTATATTCAATTTCTTTATTGTAATCACGATCAAATTTTACAATTTTTGTTTTATTTGATTTATAATATTTGGGATATTGCATTCTAATGAAATATCCATCATCAACGTTACTATTAATCGGAGGATTATTACCTTCAATTGGATTAGAAGCACCACTTGAAATAAATTCCATCCAGTGTTCAAGGAACTTTAAACTTTTATAATTTTTATCAACATAAAAATCAAAACTAATATCTTGAAATTGTCTTCTGTGTGCAAAAGTTTCTGTAATTCCAATATAATTACCAGACACATCAACAGTTGATAATTGAGTTGTAGGTAAGATGCCATTATAACATAAAAGTCCAGCATCTTCCGAAATGAATCTTGAAGTAATTCCTTTACTACCTAGATATGACACTAATTCGGTTGGCAATCCACCAAATTTAACTTCATAGTGTGTGGTCTGAGCAAGATTTGTGAATAGAGGTTTAATATCTGATATTCTACGTGGTTTTGCCACTCTAAATACCTATTATGAGTTTATTAGTTTAAGTATTTAGTCATGTCATACAAAGGTAAATACAAACCAAAGAACCCACAAAAATATAAAGGAGATCCTGTTAATGTGATATACAGATCTTTATGGGAAAGAAAATATATGGTGTATTGTGATACAAGTGATGAAATTTTAGAATGGTCTTCTGAGGAAAAATCAATTCCCTATCGCTCACCAATGGATGGTAAAGTACATAGATATTATCCAGATTTTCTTATAAAGAAAAAAGAATCTGATGGTACAATTAAAAAATATATGATTGAAATTAAACCTAAAAAGCAAACCGTACTTCCACCAAAACCTAAAAGACAAACTCAAAAATATTTGAATGAGGTTTACATGTATGCTAAAAATCAATCAAAATGGGATGCAGCAAGAGAGTGGTGTGCGGATCATGGTTACGAATTTCAAATTCTCACGGAAAAAGAATTAAATATAAAATACTAAAATGAAACTTACTGGTTACGAGAAAAAATTATCTGAATATACTAAGGAAGAATTAGTACAAATTGCTGTAGATTATTCAATCTATTACACGACGGCAACTGGTCAAGGAAGACTTAGTGGATATGAAAGACTAACAAAAAGTCAATTAATTAGTCTAATCTCAAATGATCGTGATTACAAAAGAAAAAATCCAAAAAATCCAGTAAATTGGACAACCACAAATAGATTCATTAAGTTTAAAGAATCTCTTTTTGGTACAGAAACACCTGAAGAACTTATGGATGAAATTATGAATCTCGCAAAAGATACTGAAAGATCATTCCCAGTTCCAGGTAAGTATTATACGTACATTTATTATGCAGTGACTCCAGGAATCATATACGATCGTCATCCATTGGTTAAAATTAAAAATATATTGCCAAGAGGATTCTCTGCTTTCAATTTTCACTGGACTAAATATCGTCAATATAATACCAAAGATGGAGATAGATTATTAAGTGGTTTGTTTGAATTAAACTCTAAAGAAGTTCAAACTCTAAGATCTGTACCTTATGCTAGAAAAGTTAGAATCTAACTATAAATAATTAAAAAAAATGGTTGACGGATATCAGTTAGCATCTCAAAATATTAAACTCAATGAGAGAACGCCAACTACACCACAAAAAAATACATCACAAGAAATATTGCGATATCCTATTAAGCAAATAGGAAATCAAGATGATTATTTTAAAATACAGATTATTAAGTACAAACCTCCGAGTTTTCAAAATACTGGAACATTTGCACTTAAAACTACAGAAGATGTATTAAAACAATCTGAAAGCATTAAAACATCCATTGCTACAATTATTCTTCCAATGCCTTCTAATATTCAAGATAATAGTAGTGCAGATTGGGGAAGTTCGACATTAGATCCAGTATCTGCTGCATTGGGGAGGGCAGCATATAATGGGGTTTTAAGTGATCAATTTCTTTCTAGTGTTACAAATTCAATTGGGAGTGCCTTAGGAAATGTTGCATCACTTATAAAAACTGGGGAAGGTCAAAAATCAGTTGCCGCTGGTACTGCTGCTGCCGCTATTAAAGCGGCAATGGGTCAAGGTGACATTACTCAAATAGTTTCTAGAGCAACGGGTCAAGCATTCAATCAGAATGTCGAGTTGTTATTCAATGGTGTAAACATGAGACCTGCATTTAATTTTACATTTGATTTAGTTCCTAGATCAAGAGAGGAATCCGAAAGAATTAAAAAAATCATTCGAACCTTTAAGGTTCATATGACTCCTAAAAAAGGCAGAACAGATATTTCAGGTGGAGGACTTTTTGTTGGGGCACCAGATGTATTTAAATTGGAGTATATGAGTGGAGGAGAATTACATCCATTTCTACACACATTTAAACCCTCTGCTCTGGTTCAAATGAATGTTGATTATAATGGATCTGGTCAATATGCATCTTATTCTGATGCTACTCCAGTTCACATGAGATTAACCTTACAGTTCCAAGAACTTTCTCCAATTTATCGTGAGGATTATTTGGATGGAGATGATATTAATCAATTCAAACTTCCAGGAACAGGATACTAATGTACTACTTTAGAGAACTACAAAATTTAGAATATCAATCATTTCTAAGTGATAAAAAATCTTCAGATGAATATCTTTTAGTAAAGAATTTATTTCGTAGAGTTAAACTTAGAGATGATTTAAATAATGTCTTTACTATTTTTGAAAAGTATCAAATATCTGATGGAACAAGACCAGACTTAGTTGCAGAAGAACTTTATGGTAGTAGTCAGTATGATTGGGTGGTTTTAATCACTGCTGGAATCACTAGAGTTAGAGATCAGTGGCCTCTTTCAGATAGACAGATTTATGATTACTCTGAAGAACTTTATGGTGCAGATATAAATTCAATACATCACTATGAGACTATTGAAATTAGAGATTCTCAAAATCGTTTAATTTTACCTGCAGGAAAAGTCGTAGATGCAGATTTTAAAATCTCGTATTTCGATGATGGTAAAGTCTACACTAATGATCTTTCACTCGGAGTGGATGTTATAAACATCCCGAATCCTGTAATTGGAATTAGCAATTATGAATATGAAATTCAAAAGAACAATGAAAAGAGAAGTATTTACGTTCTTAAACCAAGATACTTACAACAAGTATTGACAGACACTAAAAAAGCGATGACCTATAGTGAGTCATCGCAGTATGTAAATGATAAATTAATTCGAACTGAGAATACTAGAGCGTTGGGTTCCTAATCAATCGTCTAGTGCTAGTTTTTTGAAGTATGAGAGATCTGAATCATCGTCGTCATCATCAGAATAGGAACTTGAAGGACTGAGATTGCTAAGTTCATTACGAAGTTCAGATTCTAGTTCACGAGTAGGACCACGGTAGTTTTCCTCATCTTCAACTTCTTCATCAATACGATTAGAAGTCTTAGTACCAAGAACAAGATCTAGACGACGTTTTAGTTCATCATAAGACTTGAACTTATCTGGAGTAACAAATTCCTGAAGAGAATATTCTTTCTTCCAGAGTGCTTCAAGTGCATCATCGTCATCAAATAGTGCTGATGGTGCTGCGAATTCACTTGAATCATAGTTACGATATCCAGCAACATTCTTTGCTTTCAGTTTGAAATTAGCACCAGTCCAGAAATCAAATGGATCAATAGCCTCTTCATCTTCAAACTCTGGTTGCATTGCAGCAGTGATCTTATCGAAGATTTTCTTACCATATTTGAAAATAAAGTTCTTACCTTCATTTTCAGGATTTGCTGGATCTTTGACAACGTAAATATTAGAAATATAAGTTAGTTTACGCTTTTGCTTTCTTGCCTGCTCTTTACCTGCATCAGTACCGTTATTCCAAAGTTGTGTATTATACTCACCTAGAGGATCTTTCTCACCGATAGTAGTTCGACTTAGTTCTAGATACCATCCACCAGGACCTTGGAATCCATGAGAATAGACTTTCACAAATGGTAGATCCTCACCATCAGGGGTAGGAAGAAAGCGGATGACTGCATATCCATTACCGGATTTATCACAGGATAGTTTCCATACACGATCATCAGTTGTACTATTAGAATTATTCATTTTCTCAACTTCTTTCACCAGTTTTTCGGTGAGAGAACCAAGTTTGGATTGCTTTTTAAGATTTGCAAAGTTAGACATAAGATTTTTTTGGATTAATTGGATTTGTTTGGATTACTTGGATATCATACCAGAGACTCGCTCAGAAGTCAAGCGTCCTCTTGAGGTAATCGATGGTCTTAGATATGTTACTAAAAACAGTATTCATGTCAATGTTTGATGGGTATCCCAACATAGTCATTGACGTATGAATATTCTCTCTCATCTGAATTGCTTTAGGGTCATCAGACAGAGACAGTCGAGTATACATGATTCGTTGCTTTTCTAGCAAGCAACTCAATGTATCGATGTGCTTCAATCTTTGATCACGAGAGTTCAACAGATTGTATAAAGGTAAATCTAAAATTTTATTCTGAAGTTCTTGAATTTCATTCAATTCCTCTTGAATAATATCGGAATCAAAAAAATTACTCATAAACAATATCTCTCAAAAGTTTTTTATATTGAAACACATCAATATTTATGAATGGTTTGTATTTGTGAATTTTTAAACTTACAGTTTCCCAAATTGGATCTAAAAGTTTCTTATCAAAATCTTTTGAAAAATTTAAGATTTTGTCGTAAATGACTAAGTTTTCTAAGTATAGACTTCCGCTTAGATACTTTTTGAGTATTACTGGATGACCCTTGATACAACTCAAAGCATCGTCTAATTTTGTCTGAGAGAACAATTCTGCTGATTGCTCCTTGAATAAGTACGTCAAACTTTGCTGACGTTTCATCCATTCGATGTAATTTTTTTCTCCAGAATTGATAATTTCTCCAATCCATAAGTTACCTGAATTATTTGAGGAAACAAAGTTTGAAACAAAAAAGTCAACAATTTCTTTGTCTTTATATTTTCTAGATACTTTTTCGAAAAAGTATCTATCGCTGCGTTTATGATACGAGTCTAATGATGCTCTAACCTTTTTATTATATTTAAAATAATCGTATTTTGGATTAGTGAAATGTGATTTAAGTGCAAGATAATTGCAAAAAACTTGAAAAGGTTCCATCAAAATGGTAAACGCGCTTTCGAACTTCGTTTCATAAAGTTGAGATTAATTGCATCATTTTTTAGACGTTCCTTAAGAGTCTTCGTTACCAATTTTGCAACAGACTCTACTTCTAGTTTGTGAATATCACAATACATTATAATTGCTTCAATGTAATTTACCTGTTCTAATGCAACAAGATTTTCAATTTCTTGAGCAAACTTTACTGGAGTTAGAAATTTACTCTCGATAACTTGTTCTAGTTCAGTTGTCGGTTCCATATATTCGATTTTGATATCTAAAAATGCTTCTAGTGGATTTCTCATAAAATCACGAACAATTATTTATTATAGGACACTGAACATCTGGCGTCAAGCACTCATAAGTTCTAAACGATCGTTGACAAATTTTTTAATATATTTAACTACTAGTTTCATATATTTGTCAAAGTCTTTTTCCTCATATACTACACATTCACCATTTTCACATGCCATGATAATGACAAGTTTTTTAATTCTAGTTCCAGTCATTTCATAGTATGCCATACCATAAAACATTGCCTGAACAAAGTAATTTTCAATCCAGTCTCTAGGTTTTGGTTTCTTGGAAGTTTTAAAGTCAATAACAGCAAGTTCTCCATTATATTCAGCAATACAGTCTGTTGTTCCAGCAACACCTAAATGTTTGCTAAACAATGCTCCTTCCAAGCAATGAATGTTGTTGATATTATTCAGTTCTGGTTTTGAGATCTTAAAAAGAAAGTCTGAAAGAGGTTGAACAGAAGGAAGATCCCGATTATAAAGATAGTTCTCTACAAGAGAGTGCATATCTGTTCCACGACTTGTTGCCGCTTTTGTGATGCGATCTGCTTCTTCTTCACCAACTCTATTGCGCCATTTAACAAAGATTTCTTTATTAAAATGACTAGTCACTGAAGTAATGGAGACCATCTTAAGAAGTTGGTCTCCATCAGGAATTGAATAATATCTTACATTATCTATAGTTGTTCTTTCCAGTTTGGGAAGAATCACATCAATATGATTAAACATTAAATTACAGTCCTAATGATTTTTTAGCGATTACAAATTCACGAACTAAGTTTGAGCGAACAATATCATCAACACCAAATTCAATTTTTTCAAAGGATGGCATTGCTTCAATTACACGAATAAAATCAATAATACCAGTCTTTTCACTTTGCTTGATCAAATCACTTTGCTCAATATCACCCGCGAACATAATTTTAGTATCTTCACCACATCTTGAAATTACTGAAAATGATTCATGACTAGAAAGATTTTGTGCTTCATCTACGATAACAATGGCATTGTCAAGAGTGACACCACGAATAAAAGAAGTACACCAAAAAGAAATTGTATTTTGTGCTTTTAGATTTCCATATAACATTTCAAAGTCGGCATCAGAAGGCATCTGAAACATGTACTTTACCATGTTCTTATATGGTATTTCGAAAAGAGTTTTTTTCTGATCCTCATCACCAGGCATAAAACCAATTTCTCTTGTTTGAACCAATGACCTTACGATATAAATCTTTTCGTAAGGTGTTCTTTCATCGAGAACTTCTTTTAATGCTTTATAAAGTAATATAAATGTTTTACCAGATCCTGGAACACCGTGAGCGAAAATATTTTTTCCCTCATCGTAATAATTGTATAATAACTTCTGATTTTCAGTGAGAGGTTCAATATCAATTAGGTAATCTAAACTAATTGTTTTTTTACGCTTCGCTTGACGAGTAGTAAGACCAACACCGATTGGTTGATCATTCGTCCTTCTTTTTCTTGCCATATTAGAGTTTTTTTACAGTTGATCCCGGCATTTTGCTTGCTTTTGACAAGACTTCGTTCCATGAAGGGTGTTTAGAGGTTAATTTATTCCTCCAATCACCCACTTCACAAACATTCATTTGAGTTGGAATGAGGGGTTTGAGATGAGGATTTTCTTTGAGATATGGTTCTTTTTCTGCCATAAGCATCCATTTCTCAAAAATTTCACCTGTTTCTGTATTTTCAAATCGGTAAGTGGGCAATTTTAATCCTCCATTTTATATGAAATTATTTAGATTAGGGACTCAACCTAGCACGATACAATCTTTTATCTTCATAATACTTCCAAACATTTGGAGACCATTTTTGAAGTTCGGGAGCAATTGCATCGCAAAGTGCTTGAATTTCAATTTGGGCATCAAGTTTAGAACGAAGATCCATAAAGTGAAGAACTGAACGAAGATTAAATGATACTACAAAGTTCTGACGAATTGCCTGAGGAAGATAATCACGAATATGCTCTTCACACATACCCTGCTCATAGTAATCAGCGTACTCCTCACACTCACTCAAAATGCGCTCTAACTTGCGTTGTCGGTGCTCTTCGGTCCATTCATACTTCTTACCCTTACGGTTAGTATAGAACCCCTCAGGGCGTACGTAGAAGACTTCCTCAACATCAAGTTCACGCTTGGCAACTTTAAGAACACGCTTTCCAGTGTAACGCTGAGACTGAACATCCCAACTGGTTCCAATACGATGAGTTCTTGCCTGAACGATAACATTATGAACAAATCCAGCACAAGAAAAAGTAATACCAGGATGCTCAATTGGACCCCAATGCCCCCTCTCATTAGCGAGCAATTGTTCAACAATCCACTGACCACATTCGTGATGGTTGGGAACTGGAACATTATGAATTGGAACTTCAGAATAATCACCCTTTCCTGCTTGCCAAATAACTTGTTCTGGGATTGGATAACCCTGAAGTTTTACAACTTCAAGTCTTTTATCCAGTTCAAGAAGGTCTTTTGCTTTAATAGGTTTCATTTCTTTCCAAATCCTTTTGATGTTTTTGCTTCTAGGTCTGCGAGTTCCTGTTTTACTACTCGCAGTTGTTTTTTCATTTCAATAAGTTTTTCTTCAGGATATAAATGATCTTGTTTTGTAAGTTTCTCCAGTAACTTTACAAGTTCCCTCGCTCTAGTCATATAGTTCACTGTCCTCGAAAATTTCATCATAATCTGTAATTAGTGGGGGTGATACATCCATCTTTAGATGTTTAATCTCATTCTTATAAACTTCTGACTTTAGATTATCTAAAAGAAGTTCCATATTTCGAATAATCAACTTCACTTTTTCTAAATCCATTCTCACCTCACGTGACTTCAAAATGAATATACTACACTGACCCCCGATCTGTCAAGGGGTCATCGAAAAAAAAACCTAGAGATTTCTCTAGGTTTAAACAATCAACTTTTTCTTTTCTTTTTTTCAGGTTTAGAAAATCCCCATAGTTTAGGATTTATTCTTCCATACCCCCAATCAATATTGCGAATAACTGATCCTAAATTATCATAATACATATCAAAAATACTTGATCTCTTACTTGAACGAGTCAAGTCATAATGAATCTTACCATTAATCTCATATGTCACAATATAAGCATCATTGGGAACATTCTTATCCTTTGCTTCTTCTAACGTGCAATTTTGCTTTAAAATTTCACACCCATATTGAGACTTAAACAATTCCTTTTCTTGTGCGGTCCAAGAATGATTTGAGTCTGATTTAGGTTTATCTTCCATCTTCGGTTTTTCTGCAAGTTTTTTACCCATTATATGAACTCCAAAAAATTATGAACGTCCACCCCACTGAATATCAGGGTAAGCTTGAGCAACAATATCCATTGTAATTTTATATTTTTCACTTAGTCTTTTATCTTTTACAAGACATAAAATTTCTGCTTCAAGTGGATGAAGACCCTGAAGAATATTAATAAACATAGTTTCTCTACGAAGAGAACTTAAACTGTCGTTACCACCTTTAATAAAGTTATAAAATCTCTCATATTCTTTACGAATGGATGAGAATCCTTGATCTTGTGAACCTAAAGAATTGCTTCCAAGTTCACCCATTTTTGCAACTGCATCTCCAATTTTTTCAGATACAGTACCACTAAAGGAATTCTGTTCACCCACACTAGAATAAGGAACCTCTCCAGGGGGGAGAACTGAAATTACACTTTCATCAAAGTTCCAAATAAAAATTGCTTTAAGTGATGGATGTTCATACTTTTGTAGAACTTCCACTTTTTTTGCATTGGTTCTTTGTTTTGATGCCAGTTGAAGAACTTCAAATGCAAACGGATTTGCTGGAAGATCTTTCATTACAGGTTCTACAGGTTTTGCTGTAACCGCTTTAGATTTTACTGCTACGGGTTTCTTTTTTGCTGATGTTGTCATATAAAAAAATAATTTACAATTTAGTTATTCATCGTCATCGTCATCCATATCATCATCTAGAAAGTAATCAGGATTAAAACTTACTGCAACTACTTCATCTGCAATTACGTTTCCATTACCATCAAAAAATTCTGGATGTAGTTTTGGTTTGTCTTGATAGTTCATCATGTATTCTCTAGTAACCCAACCAATCACAAGACCAATAATGAGATACAATATAACCAAGAAGGAACCAAAAACTAAACTAACTGCTAACATGTTTTTTCTCCTGAGGGAAACTATTTTTTCCTGGATTGAATAAAAAATTCAAAATAGATAGTAAATTCCCTTTTAAATAAAGAAACTATCTTCTTATGAATAATACGAAACGGTTGAGTTTGTTTTGTTTTACCTCCATATAATAAAACTTCAACTCCACGATTACGATAATCTTCTTTTTTATTTAGGTATTCAGGTCTTGATGACATGGTGTTCCTTGAGGAATTTGATCGTGTCAGTGCAACCACCTAACTTTTTATTATCGCAAATAACTTGTGGAAATGTGGAACCTTCTCCAAATTCAGAATAGAATTCATCTTTAGTGAAGTGCTCATCAAGATTATACACCACGTACTTGCTTCCTGTCAAATCTAAGACTTGTTTTATTTTATAACAATATTTACAATCATTTTTGGTATATACTGCAAAGTTCATAGTAATTATAGGATTTATATTAATTTATTGATGTTTTGTATGACCATATGATACCTTTAGCATCTCAGGAGTTCATTATTTCAATACCTCACATTTTTTTATTTCCGAAAAAGTGAAATATTTTAATCTCAAAAATACAAATACTTGGATATTATAAGATATTTTAGGTCAGTTTGTCAAGTGGTTCAAAGAGCAAAGAGTGCTTGTCTTGCCTCTTCAAATTTAGCATCTGCTACTGCTTCTTTTTCTGCTTTTAGAACCTCATCGGTTTCTTGATGTACTTCTTTGCGAAGAGTTTGAGATTCAAGAAGTGGAGTTTGTACTGAATTGAATTCCTCTTCAGTTAAGACCTGAACAACCTTTATCGTCTTGTCGTGTACATCAAAAACATCGGCAACAGGAGTACTATCAGGAACTATAGATAGACAAACATCAATTCCATTTTCATCTTGCATCCATATTTTTACATCAAGACCAGGAAATTCTGCTTCAGGATGTCTCTTTTCGACTGGGTTATCTTCACAGCAATAATTACCTGAGTGTGTATAAATCCAATAGTGCTTAAGATATTGCATTTATCTATGAAAGTTTTTAAATATTTATATTACAAGTATTAAACCTATTCTCACCTGAAAAGTGCTAATAAACCAGGCACCTTTATTTATGTCTAATTAACTCCATATCTTCTTAAAATCTCTTGGTCTTCTTCTTCTTTTGTTTGTTCTCCTTTTACCGTTGCCCACGAGACAATTGAATATCTCACCCCACTTTTTATCGGCGTCACTCCATGTAAATAATTTTGATCTGAAGGAAAACAAACCATCATACCTGGTTTTGGTCTTATTTGAATATGAAGATTTGGAAATATTAATTCACCACCTTCAAATTCATCATTAATATAAAAAATTATTGAGAGGTCACGAGATGTTGATCGTCTCCAAATCTTATCACCATTAGGAGCAATCCACAAGGACCTACCATCAATGTGAGGACGATAGTGACCTCCAATACCATAAGAAAGTACCTGCGGTATTTCACTACTATTCACTTCTACTTGATAGAAAGGATTGATGATATTTTTGACTGTGTTGCGAAAAAGGTCTTCAATCTTTGGATATAGGGAACCCATAGGAACAATTTGAGTGTCTCTGGTTTTTTTGTCTACAATCCAGGATGTTTTTCCAGTTGCATTTGTTTTGTCTGGATCAAAAACAGATAAATCTTCTGCTGGTGAAGATTTGATATGAGCGATTAGTTCTTGAAGACCTTCTGGATTAATAACATTAGGACGAATGAGAATATAAGATAATGGATTTTCAATCATAATATATGTTGTTTTAACTATTTATTGTGGTAGTCCGTTTGCTGCTGCTGAGGTTGATGCTAAAGAATCTCTAGAAGAAATTAATGACCCCCTTACTGATGCAGTTGCAGTATCATTAGAGTAATCTATACGGTCTACTGTTGAAAATGTAGGTGTAATTCCTCCACCAAAGTAACCATAGGAACTGTTACCTGTTGCTGCTAAATAACCTCTAGAAAGACTTAATGGTCCCTTTGGTGATGCTGTTGCTGTGTCGTTAGAGTAATCTATACGGTCTACTGTTGATACTGGACCAGGATTACCACCACCAAAGTAACCATAAGAACTATTACCTGTTGCTGCTAAACTATATTTAGCAGCACTTAATGGTCCCTTTGGTGATGCTGTTGCTGTGTCGTTAGAGTAATCTATGCGGTCTACTATTGATTTCGATCCACGAGCAGAACCACCACCAAAGTAACCATAAGAACTGTTACCTGTTGATGCGAACCTATATCTAGAAGCACTTAATGGTCCCTTTGGTGATGCTGTTGCTGTGTCGTTAGAGTAATCTATGCGGTCTACTATT
>JACCDW010886902.1_pt1 | contig 14149 bp, 11 predicted proteins | sample 7449781 | NCBI WGS metagenome assembly JACCDW01 (sample SAMN15323449, study PRJNA562643) | freshwater metagenome | isolation source: river surface water | place: USA:Blue River Watershed | collected 2017-08-18 | reverse complement strand
GGAGAGAGATGTTGAATATCAAAAAGATCTGTGTCGTTTTGAATTTGTTTTGAGATGAGATTTCCTTTTGAATCAAAAAAATGTGCTTCGATTTGACCGTAGTAATACGGGATGGCAATACGAACTTTTTTTGAAGCTGGATTGGGTATTAACATAAGTGGTTGATCCCATTCGCTGTATTTGTTTTGCGGATGAATAAGTCCATCACGATCTGTTTTGAACACAAATACCAAATTATCTTCTCCGCTCGGAGCTATACCTTCTGCTATTCCATAAAATCCACCATCTTTGCTTTGACGTAATTTACGTATTTCATAGTAAAAATGTAAATGTTCACCAAACAGCTTTTCTCTAATCCAAATGTGGTTGAAATTCTGATCTAAGAGTGCCATTTGGTCACCATAGGCAATTAGAAAATTCCCATTTTGAAGGGGCAATTGAATTTCAAAATTATATCTACTATTAATTTTTTGTTTGGTTTTTCCGTATTCGTCCAGAATATAATAATTCAGTTCTCTTTTACAAGTAGTTCTACCGGAAACTAAAAAAAGTGAATCCTGAAAGGGACTAACATCAACAACTTCCATCAGATAAGTAAGAAAATTTGCGTCATAGCAACTGTCTACATAATTTCTGGAAATTAAATGCCCTAAACTGTCTATAGTGAAGATTTCAGAATAATAATTATTCATTATATCACTACCCAGTAACAAATAACCGCCAGTTTTTTTGTTGGCAATTATTCTAGTAAAGCCTCTGTTTTTTACGTTGTCAAAAAAAGAATTTTGCCACAATATTTTACCATTTTTATCTACACCTGCAATCCAAAAGTGATATTTGGTGGAATAATAAGGATTTTTAACACCACATACAACAAATTGATCTCTTTTTTCATCATAAATAACATCTTGGGGTGTAATAAGTGTATCATTGTTGTCTTCGTCTGTATAATAATTCTCTTCAAGTAGTTTACCTGAATAATCTATTTTATTAAATGCATACCCACCAATTTCGGAAGATACACCGAATATGTATAAGCTGTTAGAATCAGAGGAAGTTTCAAGGATCATCCACAATCCAGGTTTGTATTGTTCAAACAATTTATTACCGAATTTATTAATTCTAAAAATCGAATAATCGGCGTTAAAAACGAAACCATTTTTCTTATCTTCTAAAATATCATAACCGCCACTATTTTTGAAAGTATACATAAACGTATTGTTCTGTGCTTGAGTTTTTCTCAAACACAGAACAATACCCAGCACCATGAGAAGTTTTAAATTATTTGACCAAATATTTAAACTGAGTTTCTTCATCATTGACTGTTGAAATTACTTTTATGAAATACATTCCTTCAGGTAAATTCAGTTTTAAATTTAATGTATCATCTGAACCCATTTGTTCCATGATTTTACTACCTGAAACCGAATATACAGCAATATACCAATTATTTGGCAAATTAGAAAGTTTGAACTCTCCAGAACTTGGATTCGGAAATAAAATTATTTTATTTTCTCCTGATTCGATCATACTTTGAGTTGGACTAGGTGAGATACAATCAAAATTGATTGGACTTGAGTAAGCTAGTTCTGTCCATTTCGCTGAAGTTGAAACCAAGATTGAACTATCAGGGAATTGAATAAAACATTTATACTGTGTAATTGTATCTAAGCTATTTAATTTATTACCGTCAAAAAAGAACTTTCCGGTGCTGTCAGATTTGGTGATAATTCCTGTTGGTATTCCACTATCTGTAACAATCGAAACGGTGCAATTTTGAAAATAAGTACAAGATGCATCTATGTTTCCACTAACATTCGGGAGACTGTGTAAAGGTGCATCCTCGAATAATAGATGATTTGTAGCCCACAGAATTGCACGAGCCGGATAGGCTGCTGGATTTACTAATGTAGCATCTTGGCTGGCTATATTAGATAAGATATTTACCAAGCTATCACTTAACTGCGGTGTTTTGAAACAACTGAAAAATGTGTCGCTCGATAAAGTATCAACAGTGAAGTTTAGACTATCCGTCCAAATTGTATCAACTAACAGTTTATTTGATCCGCAAGGATGAAAAGTACTTTGAATCTGATTATTTACCCAAATTGAATAGACTGTTTTGAAACTCGTTTCAATAGCAGTTGTTGGAGTAAAGTTGTTGATTTGACTTGAAGCAAGCGTGTAATCTCTGGAGTTTATGGATTTTTCAATATTTATCAAACTTATTAACGAAGGATTATCAATATTTTGAGCAGAAGCACTATCAATGTCATTAATTAAAGCACTATACATGAGCTTCCATTTTAAAATGGGATTTAATTCTGACTCGTATTCAATATATTGACTATCTAAATTATTGTCTGATGAATCAATATTTGTAATTTGACATAAATTTTTTCTGTTTCGGTTATGGATAATTCCATTGGGAAAAGTTGCTGACGGAAACAAGTATGAAATTCTCGGAATGATACCATTTGAGAAATCCCATTGATTCCGATTGATTGATTGATTATATACGTTTATATCGGATCCCCAAGAAATTGAATTAGAAAATACATTATGTCTCCCGTAAAAATCTTGAAATAAATATTTATGTCCATGAATATTTAAATCGTTATGCGGTGCATTGGGAATATTTACTGGATTTCTTAAACTATTCCAGCCCAACTGAATGCCATTTACACAATTATCGAGCGTATTGCAATAATAATTACTGAAATTACCGTTACCCGTTACTTGCAATCCATTTCCTGCATGTAGAATATTCTCTACAACTAAATTATTTTCTCCATCACTTATTCGTATTCCAGTTGGACGCCAGTCTCCATTTCCAATTACCTGGATGGAATTCAATTTGAAATTTTGACCATTTGATTTTTCAGTCCAAACTCCTTTATAAAACAAGTTGAGAGAATTTGTAAAGGTAATTTCGTTTTGACTGATTAAGAAATTTTGGTTGAAGTTATTTTTTTGAAATGAGAACCTATCCAATGGGTTAATTGGATTACCACCACTGATTTGTTTCAAAATAATTCCTTGACCAATTGGTAAACCTTGACCAATTTGATTGTGTTCAATTTTTAAAGACAAATAACTTCGTGACGGGTTTGTTGGTTCTCCAATTGAAATAGCAGCAGCATAAATTTGGTTATTAATTTGGTTGTTTCCAATTATTATTTGACTCCCACTTTCAATGTTTTGTAAATTTTTTTGATAATTCGCGTTATCAAAACACTGAATTGCAGACCAATTACAATTATTAAAGATATTTCCTTGATTTGGGCTAGAAGATTTTCCAATATTCAATTCTCCACCCGGATTGCTAACATATTCAATTGCATATCCTGAAGTGTTCAAAAATTGATTTTCATAAATTTCAGTCTTTTGGGTTTTGTTTCCAACTCGTAAACCACGGAATAAATCATGAAAATAGCATTTTTGCACAATGAGCGTTTTGTTGCTCAGGTTATTTGCGTTGAATTCAAATCCATAACTTTTTTGTCCTTTAATTTCTGCATTATTCAATACTACTGAACTAGCAATGGCCTGCATACCCAATTGTCCACCTTCAATAATATTTTTATTTGTTAAATTGCTTATATCACCTATTGTTAACTGGGAATTAATAATTTGTATTCCAATGGTTGTTCGTTTTTTATTATCTGAATACCCATTTTTACTGCCTATGTTTTGATCTTTTAATGGAATGGTACCATCAAAATATGAATTTACTATTGTTACTCTTGAGGCAACGGCATTATTGGTCGAAATGTGAATTTCATTGGCGAAAAATTTACTTTCCTCCTTAATCTCAATTCTATTTAGAAAACTAATTGATTTTATTCCAATTAATGCATCAGAAATAGTTGATTTTTTACCTGCGGTGTTTTTTTTCATCGAAAATTTATTGATCGAATTCACGTTGCTTTTTAGTAGTCGAACACCTTCCCACATGGAACTACAACCTACACCTTTTAAATCAGTCCCAATTAAATTTACAGTGCCTCCTGGGAAAATATTCATCTTTGCATCCTTCCAAAATTCTATGGTCATTCCATCAAGATTGGCAATAACCGTATTTTGCACTTTTATTTCATTTAGTACTATTACTTTACCGCTGCCTTTTTTCGTGAATCCATGATTTGAATTATTCCAGTTATATGAGCCAAAACTAGTACCAGGTAAAAATGTAAAACTGCTAACAACTTCGTCAAGATCTAAGTTTTCATTAATTTCATTATCAAGTTGATCAGGTAAGTAATAGATTTGATTATCAACGTAAGAAGGAATGTTGAAATAATGATATTTATAGATATCCGCTCTTTTGATGATTCCTCCCGAAAAAGTTTGAGCTAAATTAACTTGTCCGGTGTTGGTAATGATCTCATAAACCCCATTTGATTTTAAAGTGTATAATTTCCCATTTTTCCCTTTTTCAATCATAGAATTAGAGAAATCTTCAGTAGAGCTAAATTTTGATGGTGTACTACTGTTAGCCAAGTTCCAGTGATAGATACCCCTTGTACTGTTGGATGAGTTATAAGAGTCATACAATGCCATGTACAAATTATTATCATCATTAAATTCAATACCTGCTAAAAAGTAATTATTCCCACTCGGATTGAATCTGTAGGAATCATATAAGCCAGAAATTTTATGATTATTTGTATTTATTGAATAAATTAATATTCGATCTTTTTCAACAACAGCTAATCTTGACCCATCCGGAGAAAGTTCCATTTCACAATGGTTATAGCTAAAATTAGTTGGAGTGTTATGAACATTCGAAATGTTGTAATTATCAATGACAGTAATATTACTGTTTAAGTTTTCATCAAACATTACTTCAATAACCTTAATATATCTACCCGTATAATATGGATTATTACCTGTAATACAATATAATAAATACTTCTTAGTACAACCAGAAGTTGAAATTGTTCTAGCCGCTTGAATACAGCTATACTTCGTTGATATACTCGTTAAAATGTTTACCTCTCCATAATCAAATGAATACTCGATTGTATTACTGGCTAAATTGAATTTATAGCATCTACCTCCGGCTAAAATATGATAGATTATTCCATCTTTTACCGGGATAATTGTTATTTCTGGACTCATCTTGCCTAAAATCCCATCAATGATTTTGTTTTTATTGTCGTAAACAAAAACATTTTCGAAAGTTGAAATTACCGTAAAAATAACTTTGCCATTAATATCGAATTGTTGATTCATTCCAACATATTCTGTAATTATGGAATTTGTAGTAGGATCAATAAAATTGCCAGAAGTATTGTTTCCTGAACTAATACTACTATTGGTAAATTGGGTTACTTTAAAACTAGGTGTTCCAAAATGAGACCATGCTGTCTTTTGGGAAAAACAATCCATTGGTAATACACTGATTAAGTGAATTAGGAATGTTAAAATGATAGTGCTATTTTTTTTCATAATTTTGGGGTTGGTTTCTCGAATTACTTCTTATACTAATTAATTTTATAAGCTAATTAGTTAATTGATTTAATCCTAAGCAATAGCCTTAATTAGAAAAAAATTCAAACCTCAATTACAGGTCAAATTATTTGAATCAAAAATATTCTTTGTAACTAAATCCTTACAAAGAAAAGTCGTGTTAATACAAATAAAAATAGTAAAAATTTACTAATAAATTGATTTAATTCCAAAATTTGTACCTAAGAACTAGCTCTTGAGTGGACATGCAATTATTATTGTTCCTTAAAATTGCCAGGTGATTAACTACAGTTCGAAAGGAAATTTTAAGTTTCTCGGCTACTTCAGTTTGGGTGTGTCCCTGTCCAAGTAACTCTAATATCTTTAACTGAGTTTTGCTTGCATTTAAAGGCGAAATATTCTTTAATTTATCATCAGAGTAAATAACTGAGTTCAAGATACTGCAAAAATATTTTTCTCCGTTAAAAAGTGCGATTAGTCCTGACCTTAACTCTTCAGAACTAGAGGATTTTGAAACATAAACAGAAAGGCCAAGTTCCAAAAGTGAATTGAATAATACTTTGTTGGAATGCGAGCTGTAAACCATGTATGGTATTCCTAGGTCAAAGCACAATTTCGGAATAATTAAGCTTTTTCCTGAAACTATTTGTAAATCACAAACTACAAAATCTATTTTATCGGTTTTTATTAATTCAACCGATTGTTCGACAGTGCATAAAATATGTATTTTACAGTTAAGTTTAAATTGTTGAATTTCATTCGAAATGGCATTCAAAATAAGAGGATGGTCATCAAGGATTAGGATTTTCATAGTGCAACAATTACTAGATCAATAACGTTGCCATCCATGTATTTTATTTCATTTGAGGCACCAATAATTTTTAATCTATCATTAATAATATTTAATCCTCTTCCTTTAGAAATACCCAAATTGAATTTCGTTTTATAAAAAAAATAATTATTGCTAGTATAAACAATTGAAATTTCAAGTTTGTTATTGTTTTCAAAAACGGTTATTTGAATGTTCTTTGTAATAGTATGCGAAATGATATTCGTGATCTTCTCTTGGATAATCCTATAAACATGATGTAAATGTTCATCCTTTGGATTTTTTGTGGTTTCGAAATTCACCGAAATCTTTAAATTTTCATTTTCGAGATCTTGAGCAAGTTGGGTTATACTCCGTCTCCAATTTCCATTAATTAAATCGCGTGGATGTATTGCTTCCAAAATTCTTTTTACATCATTATGGAAAATTTTAAGTTGACTTCTCGTGAGTTCAAACTCCCGAACATCTTTTAAGTTTAGTCTTGAACTTAGTGAATCCATTGATTTGTTGATAACCATCATTTTATATCCTAATTGGTCATGTAAATCATTTGCAATACGTTTGCGTTCCGCTTCTAAACTATTGAAATTCATTTTGTACAATCTGGATATTGTGTTAGAGTATCTGCGAATTATAAGTCTAGTATAAACCAATGTTGTAAACCAAAGAATAACAAATGGTAGAAAAGCAAAAATCAAATTAATTAAAATGTAATCTCCTGAAATTGGCATGCATCAAAATTAAAAAAATCAAGTAAGTAGTAAATGTCGAAAATAAAAAATAATTCATATATTTAGAATGCCATACCATTGTTAGGTTACCAAGTGAAAAAATAAAATGATTAATACACAAAACAAAAATAAAAAGCAAGTATAAAGGTGTTATTGTTATTGTACTTCTGTTTCTTTTTGTTAATTTGAATAGTTTTAATATTACTAAAAACATTGCCGTGTAATAAGAAATTGTAATTAAAATAGAGTTGTTTACAAAATATAAATATAATGAAAAAGTAATACTCAATACTAACTTATGTTTAAGTTTTGTATTTGCTATTGCTAATTCAAATACTAGAAATGTGGGTATACAAATATGACTAAATTTAAATTTAGTTTCCAATGAAAACGAAATATTTAAAAATAAAATTAATTTATGTGTAAAATAAAATAAATTGTAATAGAACAATTCAATATTTTTCAAGTCCAATCGTTTATTGATAAATAATTGTCTTAAATATCGTAATACAAGTGTTACTAATAAGAAATTCTCTGCAATTTTAGCAAATTGCACGGTGCTCATTTTATCAATGGAGATGTAAAGTTACAGTTTACAGGGCAAAGGTCTGCAAAGTTGAGTATAATGCCATTTGATATATCATTGCCTTGAATATTTACTCCAATTACAACAATTGTGACCTTTCCAACCGCATTCAATCCAAAATAAGTTCGAATTGCAACACATTCTGGTTGATTCAATAGAAGTGAGTAGGCCTGTGCATTGATTTTGCAGGCGATTGTTTTATTTTGATATTCAACTGAATTTTGGAAAGCATGCGTTAGATTTATTGCTTCCTCTAGTGAAATTAAGTGTGGATTTGTGTTCATATTGATTTTTTTTTGCAAAAATACAGAATTGAATTATATGCCGAATTAGTAAAAAATTACTATTGTTTGTACTGTTACATTTTTTTTAGATTTGTACATCACATTTTCAGTAAAAGAGGTATGGATGATTTTATGGGTCCAAAAGATTTATTCGAGTTTATTGTAATTTTTTGAAAATATGATAAAATACAGTAATTCGAATATTTAATTTTTTTTTAGGCAAACGAGTGTATTTCAACAATCGAGCATTGCAAAAGGAAAAAATGCACTGTGTTTCACATAACTCAGAAAATAGATTCTTATTTTGAGAAACTTACTGAAGGATTAAGAAATTGTGCTAAATAGAAAAACTCAAATCAAAAATCTGCATTTTTCTCAGGTGAATGATTGGAGTATCGATTTTATAACTTGATAATTATCAATAACATTAAATTAATATATACAAGGTTTTAAATAAAGACTATTGGACCAGAGAGTGTAGGTTAACTGAAGGTAATCCCTAATATTAGATAAATCGAATAGTTTAAGAACAAATTTGAAGAATTTTTATACTGAAATAGGAACCTTTTCCAACGTTATTTTGTGTCTAAATAGTTTGGATCGTTTTAAAGAATTAAAAATTAATGATTTCAGTGCCAATCAGCATATATGTTTAATCTTACACACAAAAAGAGGTAAATCATGTTAGTCGTAACAAAAACAGAACATTTAAATTATTCTAACAAATCTACAAAATACAGTTTAGGTAATGAATTGGAAAAGAAACTTGGTTATTATTTGGCCAGCTTTTTGAATTTTGATGAAAAAAAGATGGATGGTTCATTCTCCTTGGAAAAAGGAAAAAGGATAATTTATGAGAAGTAAGATGGATGGCGGGTATTATGCTATAAAAGGCTTTGAATTTCAATTTGACAAAGCACTAATTGAGGCACTCGATTCTGCTGATGAGAATGCTGTTTTGTGTCTTGAACAAATGCAGGACATCAATAACAGCGATTTTGTAATGCAAGTGAAATACAAAGAAGCTTCTAAGCTCACCCCTTCTGTAATACGAGCACCTATTATTCAGTTATTAGAGGAATTTCAAAAAGATAGATCGAAAAGGTACATTTTGTATTGCTATTTTTCAAATACAAATGGGTATTCTGAAAACGTAGATTTATCTTTTTTAAATACCATATTAGGAAAAGACCAAGGACGTTTTACTATCGGTGACAAAAATGATTTTTTGAATGCTTTTGAGCTTAAATTTTCAGAAACATTTCAGGTTCAATTTGAGACAGTACTGAATAAACTACAATCATTGGGCTTTGTTAATTCCAAAGATGATGCTATTTATTTCTATTCAATTTTAGTTGATTACTTAAGGAAAAAGATTGTAGATAACCCTCCTAGCAACCAATCAGGGAGACAAATTACAAAAGGAGAACTAGTCGCATATCTGAATAAGGGTCGAAAAATAATTTTTCTTAATTCATTTAAAGAGTATAAAGGTGAAAAGGATTACTTTAAGCTTTTAAAGGCAAGGTTCAAAAAGCCAATTAAAAATCAGCATACAATTATTTATATTGGAGAAGTGGCAGAAACAGATTCTTGCAATCTTTCTTCGTTTATACTTCAATTAATTGAAAAACATTATCATAAGGCAACTCACGATGTTAAGCCTCTGATATTTGTAATTCCTTCTGAAAAAGTTGAAAGCTTAAAAAAGTATCTGATAAATCAAAACTGCCCATTTAATGATGGCTATGAGGCTATTCTATTCAGTCAGAAGCACTTCGAATGTCCGGCAATTATTAATAAAAAGATACTTGGGGGGAAGCCAACAAATAGTATTTCGAAAACTTCATTTAAAGCAAGGATTATATCCAATGAAACTTTTGATAAAATCACTGAATTAGGATTAACTGCTTCATGGATTTTAGTTGACTTTGCAACACATAATTTAATCGGTGAATCTACCCATCAAGTTATCAGTAAATTAAATACAGAACAAATATTAAAACTCTTTTAGAATGGATTCAAACAACTTTAAAATAATAAACGTTTCATCTAGCTCGATTAGCATTGAGATAGTTGATCCAAGTCTTTTTGATGATCAGTTTAATTTAGGAAGCTACATCAAAATTCCTTACAAAAACAATGACACTAAATTTGTTATTGGAATAATCGAAAACTACCGTATTCAGGATGAGGATAATGGTGATGAAGAAACAGAATCCACCCAACCATCATTTGTTTTAGAGGTAAAACTTACCGGAACACTTGAAATTAATGGTCTAGAAAGCACATTTGAACGTGGAGGGCATGGAATACCATTACCGCCTAACAATGGAATCGCTTTATTATCAGAAGATGAACTTATTAGTATATTCACTACTAGAATTAAAGAAAATGAACAGTTTCACTTTTCCAAACTAACAACAAATGATTTGAAGATTCCAGTTAATGGAAATAAATTCTTCAATAAACATTTCGCAATTGTTGGTTCAACAGGATCTGGTAAATCGCATACAGTCGCAAAGGTTTTACAAGAAGCGGTGAAATCAAAAAATAGTGGATATACTGGGTTAAACAATTCACATATTGTGATTTTTGATATTCATGGCGAATATGAACAAGCTTTTCCGGAAGCAAATGTTTTGAATGCTGCCAACTTAAATCTTCCTTATTGGATGTTAAATGGAGACGAATTGGAACAATTATTCTTGGATACTGGGGACAGAAATAATTATAACCAATCATCTGTATTAAGAAAAGTAATTACGGAAAATAAAAAGAAACAAAACTCCGAACTTGATAAAATACACTTTGATTCACCCATAAAATTTGATATTCAAGAGGTTTACAATTGTTTATTTAATATTCAGTCGGAAACGGTTAATTCAAGGGCATCCAATCGTTATATGATTGTTGGAGAGTGTGGTTCTTATCAGAATGGAGAATCTACCAAATCAGAAGATGGTGTTGAACTTTCGCCTCAACAAAGAGTTGATAAGTACTTTGAAAGAAAGCTGCAATTCTATCCAACTAAATCCCAAAATATTACTAATGGAACGTATGCAGACGGGACATTGGATAAATTTATTGAAAGATTAGAAAATAAACTTCAAAATACCCGATTGGAATTTTTATTTGGGGAGAAATCAAGAGATATTTCATTTGAAGAAACAGTCAAACAATTTATAGGTTATAAAAATTCAAACGAATCAAACATAACAATTATTAATCTCAGTGGAATACCTTTTGAAGTACTTAGTATAACAGTTTCACTTATTTCAAGGATATTATTCGACTTTAGTTTCTTTTTTAGTAAGCTCCTTTCAAATGGTCAAAAGGCTGAAACTCCACTATTGTTGCTTTATGAAGAAGCTCATATTTATGTTCCGAAAAGCGATCTATTAAAATATAGGTCATCAAAGTTAGCGATTGAAAGAATTGCCAAAGAAGGAAGAAAATATGGTGTTACGTTAGGAATTGTAAGTCAAAGACCTTCTGAAATATCAGAAACGATCTTCTCTCAGTGTAACAACTTTATTGCTATGAGGCTAACCAACCCGGAAGATCAAAATTATGTAAAACGGTTGTTGCCTGATACGCTTGGAAATTTGACAGAAACACTACCAACCCTTCAATCTGGTGAAGCATTGCTAATTGGCGAATCAATTACACTTCCTTCGTTGGTGAAGATTGATAGATGTGATCCTGAACCAAAATCTTCGGATATAGAATATTTTGAAATATGGAAGGAACAATGGAAAAACGTTGATTTCAACAAAATTCTTGCTGAATGGAAAAAATAATTAGGTTATGAGCAAAGAAACACAAATAAATTGCCCCAATTGTGGAACTTCAATTGATGTTCAAGATATTCTTTCACATCAGTTAGAAGATGAAATAAAACAGAAGTATCAGGCTCAATTAGCAGAGGAAAAGAAGAAGTTTGAGAAGGATCAGGATGCTCTTCATCAAGAAAGGATTGAATTTGAGAAAAAGAAGAAACAAGAAAATGAACTTTTTCAGGAAAGACTTGAAAAGCAACTCAAAGATGAGAAAAAGCAGCTCGAAGAAAAGTTACGATTAAAATTAGCAGAAGAACAATCCGAACAAATAACTGCGTACCAAAAGGAATTGCAGGAGAAATCGGATCAAATCAAAGTACTTAATCGAACAAAAGCTGAAATCGAAAAACTTAAACGTGAAAAAGAAGAATTAAAAGAAGCGGTTGAAGCAGAAGCTCAACGCAAAATCAATGAGCAAATTAGCGTCGAGAAAGAGAAGATTCGTAAAACGGAAGAAGAAAGAAATGAGCTTAGATTTAAAGAACTTCAAAAACAACTAGAAGACCAAAAGAAGCTTACAGATGAAATGAAGCGTAAACAAGAGCAAGGTTCTATGCAAATGCAAGGTGAGATTCAAGAATTGGCAATTGAAGATTGGTTGGCAAATAACTTTCCCTTAGATTCAATTCAAGAGATTAAAAAGGGAGCTCGTGGTGGAGATTGTATTCAGATTGTAAATACGAGATCCAAGCAGAACTGTGGTTCAATTTACTACGAAAGTAAAAGAACAAAAGAATTTCAACCTAGTTGGGTTGAGAAATTTAAGAATGACATTCGAGATCAGGGAGCTAATATTGGAGTCATAGTAACAGATGCAATGCCTTCAGATATGGATCGAATGGGAATGAAAGATGGTGTTTGGATTTGTTCTTATGCAGAGTTTAAAGGGTTGTGTTTCGTACTTCGTGAATCTATTATTCAAATTAGTAATGCTGTATCTACTCAGGAAAATAAAGGTGATAAAATGAGTATGCTCTATGATTTTTTAACTAGCAACGAGTTTAGAATACAAATTGAAGCAATTGTTGAGGGATTTACCCAAATGCAATCCGATTTAGAAACTGAAAAACGGTCTATTATGGGACATTGGAAGAAAAGAGAAAAGCAGATTCAAAAAGTTCTTCTAAATACAAATTATTTGTACAATTCAATTAGAGGTATCGCTGGAAATGCTATTCAAAGAGTTCAAGCTTTAGAATTACCGGAAGCTGATGAAGAAAAAGAATATTAGAACATGCGGTTGACATTTGATGAAATAAATGATGGAGACCAGTTTGAAGACTTGGTTGCTGATTTTTTTAGGAACTTAAAAGATGACGCTGAAAACAACATCACTAATGTAGAAGTTTTTCAAAGCGGAATTGGAAACGATGGAGGTCGTGATATTTTAATCGAATTTGACCTTTCTGATGATATAAAAATTTTTAAACGAAAGTGGGTTGTCCAGTGCAAATTCCATGAAGACACAATTTCTACTTCAAAAATTAATTCGGTTAACATCCCTACATTGATTCATTCATACGGTGCTGCTGGATATTTATTAATATGTAAAACTAGACCGACTTCAAAATTGACTGAACTTTTTGAACGATTAAATAAAGAGTGTAAATATAAATACCATTATGAATGTTGGAATGGTAACCAATTCCTTTATAAACTGTATTTAAGAGTAGATTTACAACCAATATATTTTCCTCATTATCATCAAAAAATTAGTTCACTTAAAAAGAAAGTATTATGAAGGTATTTTTATCATATTCATTAAATGATCAGGACCAATTTATACTGACTTTGTTAGCAAGTGAGTTGAGAAATAAGAATTTTCAAATATTCCAAAGCAATGACTTTAATATTGAAATGAGCTCACTTACTAAATTGAATATCAATAAAGCACAGCTATTTATTGGAATTATCACAGGTGATGGTTTTGAAACAAAGCGTGTTCAAAAGGAATGGCGTCTAGCAAAGGTTTCAAAAGTGCCTTCAATTCTTATGATTGAAGACACAGTTTCAGTTGATACTAAATTCAAGTTTCCTTACATTGTTTTTAATCGCCAAAATCCGCATCACGCAATTGAAACGCTCAAAAGAAAGATGAATGTTCAAATGAAAAAATCAAATGAAGATTCCAATGCATGGGCATGGGTAACTGGATTTGCCGCCATGCTCGCAATAATTACTTTATTTTCTAAAGAAGAATAGCTAAAATTGTTGTAAGTTCTCCCTGAAAAAGTATTTTTCATTATAGAATAAATATTTCACCTTCCAACCCCAATTAACCTACCAGCACCACTTTTTTGGTTTCGAAGAAACTCTCTTCGTAAATGCTTGAAATGGAATGCATCTTGATTTTTAAGCTGGGCTTGGACATCAACAATTCATTCAATTCCTCCGCCAAATCT
>JACCDW011728188.1_pt1 | contig 14150 bp, 19 predicted proteins | sample 7449781 | NCBI WGS metagenome assembly JACCDW01 (sample SAMN15323449, study PRJNA562643) | freshwater metagenome | isolation source: river surface water | place: USA:Blue River Watershed | collected 2017-08-18 | reverse complement strand
TAATAAACACCATAGTATATGATTACGAAAGAGAAATGGTAGAAGTTGGTATTCCTAAAATTGTAGTTGATAAAATGAAGTTAAAAAATAATGATACAATTACTTTAACAATAGATTTGATAGAAGGTATCTGTAATTCACAATTTTATACATCAGATAAAAACTTACTTAAAGTTTACTCAATATTGAATATACTTCTTTCGGTATTAGAAAATACAATTTCACATTCAGAGACTGTTTGTGATTCTATAAATGGTCAGTTAAAGGGGTTGACATTTGAGGGTAAAAAAGAACCTTAATCCATTAGGTCATAAACATCATCTGCTGTGAACTCAGGATCAGTTATTCTTAAATCATAATCTCTAAAGTCCTTAAAGTCAATTTCATCAGCATCCAATCTTCTTACAACAGAGTCATTCTTATCTTCTCGTCTGAATAGTCTTGATTCTCTGATATCTCTGTCGATGTCTAAGTAAACAACAAAACATTTCTTACGAGTTTCTTCATCTATGTTAGAAAACTCACCAGGTGTCATAATAAATAACTGTGACTCATTAAACTCTTGTAAAGTAAGTCCATAGTGCCAAGTTTCTGGTTCTCTATCTTCTGGTGTGACATTAAATGTTTGATAGGCTAAAAATTTATTCTCATTTATTAATTCTGTAAATTGATTATCATTTACAAAGTTGTATGTGATACCTTGTTTCTCGAACTTTCTTTTAGGTCTAGTTGTCATTTTAAGACCAGATTTTAGACCTTTCTCAACTAATTTTCTCATTAAGTAGTCTTTACCAGATCCGCTTTTACCTAAAATGATAAGTTTTTCTCTTTTAGAAGTATCCATTATAAAATAAAAATATTTTTTATTTATAAAAGGAAAAATAAAAAAAGTTTAATTTCTTTTGATTGGTCTATAATCTGGCATAACACCTTTGAAGTTTCTATCTCCGGATAAATATGCTTGTTCTTCAGCTTTACAAGCAAGATGGTATTCAGGATCTTTCTTTTCTTCTTCTTTACAACCCATGCAAATAACATCTGTGTTAAATATAGACATTGTTGTTGAATTATTAGTAGGCCCACCACATCTATCACATTTCTCTCTTCTCATATCGAAAGATTCGTATGCTTTTAAGTGTTTCATTTTATCTAAAAAGTGGTTTTGCTATTTTGTAAAGTTCAAGAGCCTGTTTATTACCTTGACTTGCAAATTCATTTTTACCCCAATGAGCTGCCCATTTCATTTTATCTAAGACTTGCTCATCAGTTAGTTTTTCAGCATCCATATAGAAGTTAATTCTAATAAACTCTCTCATTGACTTTAAGATATTTCTCTTTTCTTCTTCAATTTCTGACTGTGGTCTTCTGTTGAAAAACCATTCATTTAGACTATAAGACTCAAACTTTTGAATGTGTTTCATATTATTTGTCGTTTTTACAATCCGAGGAAACTATGATCCTCAGGATCTGTATTCTCTCTCATATATTTTATTTCATCATCGGTTAGATTGTGAATAGCCCATTTAGCACCATTTATAAATGAGGCTTGTTTATTCCCTGTTCCAAAAGATTTTAGACTATAAGCTGCATCTTGAATTTTTGATTCAATCGCATCTAACTCTGGATTATTTTCTTTTTTAGAAAACCAAGATTCGTTATACTTTTTTAAGTGTTTCATATTATTTCTTGATTGTATTGAAGTCATTTTTAAGAAAATTATTAAAGTTCATTACTTTACCTTTCCCTTTAATTCCTTGTTCTCTTTCACCTTCACCTGATGTGAAGTCTTGTCTTTTAGCAAAAATATCTTTAAGAGATTTCATATCTAATTTTTTAACTCTTGATTTCTTACCAGTTCTAGCACCGTGATCTTTACCTTGAGGAGCTGGTAATTTTTGGAAAACTCTATTTGCTCCACTTGGATTATAAGGAATTGAAACATCACCTGAACCGGTAGTACCACCACCAGATGCCCAGTTAGTACCTATTGTTGCACCAGCGAGACCAGAAGGTTGAGATGAGACAACAGCACCCATACCACTACTTACTGCTGGTCCACCGGTTGCTGAAGTATCTTCTAATAATCTTGACTCCTCACTTTTGATAGATTCTAAAATATCTAAATACTCATTACCAGTGTTACCTTCTTTAATGAGTTTATTTTTAATTTTATATAATTCAATTAAATTCATATTCTATTTATTAATTTCATAAAGCAGAAAATGTCCGTTGTCTTCAATCCATTTTTTAGCAACATCAATATGACTACCAAGTCCAAAATTTATTTTCAACTTTGGATTATTTTTCTCTATCCCATAAGTAGCAATATCAATAATCTTTTCTTTACTTGGTGTGTAGAAGATGTGTAACTCGAAATCTATGGGTTTTGAAAATAAAGACCCCTTGGTCTTCCCAGTGACGACCAAACGACTAAGTGAATTCCTAAATTTTCTATCAGACATAAATTCACTGAATTTTTTTATTACATCTTCTCCCATATTTAATTGAACAAAAGTTGAGTTACATTATATATAATTTAATAAAAATACAAAAAAAATTGATGAGTAAGTTAAAAAGTCTTCAAGTAAAAAAACTACTCAAAGAACTTGACTACATAGAATCTGAATTAGAGTATAGACATGAATTGATATCAGAGGCTGATAATCAATTTATGTTATACATAAATGAATTCTTAGATGAAAATCCAGAATTAAAAAAAATATACTCAAATAGAATAGATTTGAGAGTAGAGCAAATTATTAATAAAAAAATTGAACAATCTGAAGAAGATGAAGAAGAAGTTCAATATGAACTAGATAATTCATCAGATAATCAAATAACAATATCTCCAAAACTTAAAACTCTTTATAGAGAAATTGTAAAAATAACACATCCAGATATCATTAGAAAGAAAAATATGAATGATATTTATATAAATGCAACTAAGTACTATTCACTAAATGACAAAATAGGAATTTATAAAATTTGTTCAGAGTTAAATATAGATTATGATTTAGATGAAAGTGATGAAGAAGAAATATCAACACAAATTAATAAAACTAAAGAAAAATTAGTTTTTATAGAATCAACCCTTACTTGGAAATGGTTTAATACTGAAGATGTTACACAAAGAAAAATGATAATGTTAGATTATATCAAACAAAGAATTTTTAGTTAGAGTATATTCACTGTAACATTTTTATCTTTAAGTAAGCTTTGTAACTCTTCTCTTCTAAATGTCTTTTTGTAAATGTCATTTTCTTTGTCAGAGTTTTGTAAAACCCACTCGTTTCCATTAGATGTTTGATAAATATAATTCTGGTCACCATCAGTTATCTCAATTGTTCTAGATGTAAGCTTATCGTAAAACTTCTTTACATCATCATTTATCTTATAAAGTTTTAGACTTTCCCAACTTGATGTTGTTTCATTCCAAGTTTGAAAAAGTAAATACTGAGGGTTTTCTAACTCGTTGCTATTTATATCATAAAGAAACATAAACTTACAAGGTTTATTTAAGAATGTTTGATAGTCTTCACTATTTTCAACTGTAGATTTCTTGAGAGCAATACTTGATAATGAATTTATAAACTCAACAGAGTCGTGTATATCATCAAGATTCAATCTATCTCTGAAATCATCAGAAAGTTTTAGAGTTGATAATACATCTTTTTCTTCTGCTCTTATAGAATTAAGTAAAGCATCGTGCCAGATGGTCAATGATTCTAAAACATCAGAAACATTAGAGAATGATAAATCAATAACAATCGACTCTTGAAACTTTTTATATGTCTTTATGTACCTCATTTAAGTTTTGAGAATTAAATTTTAATATATATTAAAAATTCATAAGCAAATTAGATGAAGTGGTTAAAGAATTATCAACTATTCAAAGAATCTAGAAGTTATTCTAACAAATCTATTATCACAGATATATGTGTTAGTATGGTATTACTAAATAATGACTTTTTAGATAATCTACTTGATAGAGGATTAAAAGCCAGATATTCAGAGAATTCTCAAATATTTTTAACAGACTTAAAAAATTTATTACTAGCAAAGAATAGATTATACTTAGGTAGATTTGAGGAAAATATTTGTGTTGAAGACAATGAACTATCTAAAATCAATGGTATTTTTGATGGAATTGATTTTGATTTAGAAAAAGATTGGAATCTTTTATCAAATGCTAGACAAGTAGCTAGAAACATTATAGATAAATTAATACCTGATGAAAAATTATCACCAGATAGTATAAAATCTATTTATTGGTTAGGTCCAAATAAATCAGATGATTACTCAGAAGATATAGTTTTAGAATTAAAAGATGGGAAACAGTTTTCATTTTATCTAAATAAAAACTTATCTACACAAAAAACATCTTCATTTAATACATTTGCTGAGGAATTAATAGGAGAAGATTTAGAAAAAATGTTTGGTGAAGAATATTTACCAAAATGGAATAAACTAACACAAGAGTGGATAAAAGTTCTTTATGAAAGTGCTAATAAAAATATACAACAGTATATTGAAAGATTTATAGATCCTAAAAGAATAGAAACTATTGATTATTTTGATTACTTCGATATTAGACATAAAGATCCAAGATATAAACATTTAGGTGAGTTCTTTAAGGAGTTTGATAAAAACATATTAAAGTTCTCTGACTTATTAAATGAAATATGGAAAAATAGAGACATTTGTTTTATGGATCCAAATAGAATTTATAAAGAATGGATGGAAACTAAAGTTGTGATACTTAATTCTAAAATTTTAGAAAACATTTTGACAACATCTCTAAAAACTAAATACCCTGAAGACATTATTAAGTTAGATGATAATCTGAAAATAGCAAACGGTACTGTTAAAATGAAATTATTTAAAACAATAGTTGAAAAAATGGGTTGTTTAGAAAGACCTACTTATTATGTATCAACTAAAAATGAACAATTTTATTTAGTTCCGTCAAGAGAATTTTTTAGAAAATACTATGATGACTTGGATATACTTTTTGACTACCACGTAAACTTCACAGTAAGTGAAGAAGAGGATATGAATGACTTTAATATAATATTAAAATTAGAGATGGATGAGCAATCTCTTCTTGATATGAATATATCTGTTAAATTTTCGGGTGGTGAAATGAGCGGTAAATTATCTTCTAAGTATAAATTCGATTTATCACCAAATTTCAATTATCAAATAAGTAAAAAAGAACAACAATAAGATTTAAGCCTTTAGAGCTTGTTCTGCTTGTTTAGCTATTGTTTCTTTTTTTAGTTCTAACTCTTTCTTTTTAGCCTCAAAATCCAAAGTGTTCGCAAACTGTTCAGGTCTTAAACTAGTCAACTGTTTTTTAGTTTCTTCCATTTGAGCCTGTGCCTTATCTAATGAATCAATCTTTGCTTGTGATATTAATTGTAAAGCATTAATTGTTTTAGATAATCCAGTAAGTGTTCCAGTAGTTGTGTTTACGAAATTAGTAACAGAACTCATCTTATCAGGGGCAATAACTATATTAGATTTCACAAATGGATCTAAAAGTGGTGGAATATCTTTAACTTTACCTTGTAGATTTTTAAGATTATTAAGGGCTAACATAAGTAGAGATATTGCACCTGGTACATTAAATGTTGTTGGAGCTATCATAGCAACCATACCCGGAATACTGTTTACGATTAAAGTAGTTGTTGTTCCAACCTCAAAAGCTAAATCTTTTGCTTTTTCTTGTAAAAGATAAGCACATTTTCTCAACTCAGATTTTAACTTTTCTATTTCCTCAAAGTGTCTATCGTTGTCTCTTATAGGTTTAAATGGAGAATCTTCATCCTTTACTATCACCTCATCTCTTCTTCTTCTTTCTCTTTTCTTTTTCTCTTTAGGTGTTCTTTCCTTTTCCTCTTTTTTCCTTTTCTCTTTCTTTTCTCTTTTCCTTCTTTTCTCTTCGTCATTGTCGTTTTCATCCTCATCTTCATCATCATCATCTGATTTCTTTCTTAGAAATTGATTTTCACTAACAAAAGCTTTGTATGATGATCCGAGTTCCTCAGCGATATTTCTACCAAAAACAACTAAGTTTAAGTCTTCATCTGATAATTCAGGAATTCTAGATCCTATAAGTTTTTTTACACATTGTCTGTTTGACATAAAAAAATCTTCCACATCAAACCCATTGATAATACTATCTTCTAAATTAGTAACGTTATTTTTAACTTCATCCATAATTTCTTTTTCAGTCATAATTGTAGATTTTTTTTATTTTATATATTTTGATTAAACATTCCTATCGAGTAACTATATAACAAAAAAACAATAAAATTTTCATACTATGGGAAAAGCAGCTAAAGAACACAGAAAAAGAGTACAAGCTAGAAATCTTAAACTACAACACGAAAAAAGAAGGAGAGAAAAGTTCCAACAAGAGTTCATAATGAATCTCATAAAACAGGAACAAGAAAAAGGTTTATTCAATAATAATCCTGAAGTCGATGGTCCTATGTTAGATGGTCCTATGTTAGATGGTCCTATGTTAGATGGTCCTATGTTAGATGGTCCTATGTTAGACGGTCCTATGATGGATGGTCCAGTTTTGGAAACACCTACAATTGAGTCACCTATTGAAGAAGTAAATGAGATTGTAATAGAATCTCCAGTTGTTGAAGAGGTTAAGTCTGAAGAATCAGAAAATTAATCTAATAGAAGATAACAAAGATATAAAAGAAAAAGCTTTAACAGATTTAGTTTTTAATCTACTCTCTGTTAAAGCTTTTTTTATTTTATTCAGTAAATACTTTCTTGCTAATTCAGTTTTTTCACATTTTTGTGGATTTGATACACTCAACTTACAAGTTGTAAAGTACCAATTTGCCAATAAAATTGATTCAATTTCTGTTTTATCCATAGTTTCAAAACTTTTTACTGAATTATATATAAAAATTAAAATTAAAAAATTCAAATTGTGGCAAAAAATACAACAAATTCACTACTAAACATCAATGTTAATAAGGATGATTCGAATCTAAATGACTTTTTGTCAAGCTGGGATAGTTTTGGTAACAGACCAAACAAAATTACAATACACACTAATTATTCAACTAAATTATTTAAGGATTTAATGGATGATAAGTTTGTTGAAAAAAACACCTTTACCGAGATTCTACCATCAGAAGAAGAATTCATTATCAATGATAAAATTTATGGTAAAATAAATGATGGTATTTTTATTTCTTATGTTGTGATTGATAGAAACTTAGATAATTCAATCATATCGGATATAGTATTTTACTATAAATCTGAAAAGGAATTTAAGGAGGTACAAAAAATAATAGAAGAGTTAAACAGTTGTTTAGTTGATTTTAGTGAAGACGAGGAAGATTACAAACTCAACACACTACAAATAAATAATGGTGTACTTGAAATAGAACCGATTGAAACGAACTCTGAAAAAATTGAAAATGTTGAACTTTTTTATAATCAGAAGACATTCAAATCAATAAATAAATTCATTAAGAAATTGAAATCCAGTGATAGAGGTTTATCTATTTTCTGGGGTGAAAAAGGAACTGGTAAAACATCTATCATTCATTATTTATCACATAAGTTAGACAGAATAGTAATTTACATTCCTATCAATCTCATAGAAACAACAATTTTAGATCCTAATTTTAGGAAATTTCTAAAGAAATATCATCAACCAATTATTGTTTTAGACGATTGTGAAAATGTATTCAACGATATTATACAAAGAACTAATAGTGTCACATCAAACTTAATACAAATGGTTGATGGATTACTTGCTGATTATTTACCAGTAAATATTATTTGTTTGTTCAATGAAAAGACATACTCAGAAATTGATGAGGTAATATCAGAATCTAATAATTTTTTAGAAGATGTCGAATTTACTTATTTGAGTTCAGAAGAATCTGAAGAACTTTCTTCTTTTTTAGGATTAAACAAAAAGTACAAAAACAAAAACAAAGTTGTAGATATAATAAGGAAACGATCAACTGATTCGTATAAAACAATAGGATTTTAATATATATAGTTATGATATTAGAGCTAACTGATGATGAGATTTTAGAATTTTTGATGACTTCAGACTTTGAAAATGAGTACAAGCCTGAAGAAATGAAATATCTGTTATTTAAGTGGAGATACTTTTATAGAGTTCTTCATGGAAAAGTAGATATAATCAAAGCTGATAAAGAATTTGAAATAGAAAGCTTAAATGGTGAGGTTGAAAGACTTAAAAGCCTCAACAGAGAGCTTATGATTAAAAACAAAGATAAAGAAGAAGAATTGTTAAATATCAAAAATAGAAAATTAACTCTCAAAGAAAGAATGTCAGGAAAAATTATTCATAAAGATGAAAATAAGTGAATTTAAAGATTTAGAAAGAAAGATTAATAACATCAATTTTAATCAAAGTTATAAGAACATCAATGTTATTATGACCATTTTATCATATTTTGGTAACTTGGCTTCAATTTTCCTTGCTTATTTTTTCATGTCTAAAATCATCGCTGGTGGTATTGAAAACCCAGTGGCTGTTTTTATATCATCAGTAATTATTTTATCTGGAATTGAATTACTTAAAAGAGATATTTTTGACAAGTTCTCTGTTCAATATCTTAAAGAGAAAAAATTAGCAAAAAGCGTATTACCTTTAGCAATAGTCAGTTTGTTATTAATATGTTCTTCATTCTATCTTTCTATAAACGGAGCTCACGACTTCTCAAATAAGTCTGATAAGATTGAAATGGCAAAAGATACAACTCTTCAAGTTTATACAGACAGTCTTAATACTTTATACAATGGGAAAATTAAACTTAAAGAAGACGAAATAAATTTAATCAAAACACAAATATCAGGTAAAGATAAAGAACAAACCGATATCGAATCAATGCAACCTCTCAATAGACAACAAAGACAAAGAGTTGCTGACTTAAAGAAAGAAAAAGAACTATTAAGAGGTGATATCACAAAATCCGAATCCGATATCACATCACTTAAAGCAGAAAAAGAGACTGAGATTAAGAAGAAAGAAGCTGAACTTTCATCTGATTCTAATGAGAAAAAAGAAGACACAAATAAAAACTCTTTCTTGTTTGTTATAATATCAACTATAGTTGAGTTAGCTATATTAGCGGGTGTTTACTTTAATCAATACTACCGATTTAGATCTTATAGAGAGTATAGAGAAAGAATTGAAAGAGACCCTAACTTCCAAAAATGGATGTTATACGAACAAATTCTTGATATCATTTATACAGAAGATACAAGAATGAATGAAAAACTACAATCCAATAAAGCAATAATTGAAATTTGTAAAGTAAATGGTATAATTATATTACCAAAGGATATTACAGAGTTTCTAAAAGTAGTTTCTGGTTTAGGAATAGTTAAAGTTAGTGGTAGTGCTAAGTATATCAACAAACAAAGAGATTTATCATTTGAGATATTGAGAAAGCACTATGGCATTGAGTGATATTAAAGTAGGTGATAAATTTGTATTCACAGGTGATTTAGAAAATTTCAACCTAAACCAAGTCTACACTATAAGTAGAATATATAAAATGGATTACATAGTCGAACACGGAGATCCTTACTATGGAAGAGATTGTGTGAACTTTATAGATTCAAAATACGGTTGTTTTCTTGTTGACTTACCAAAACAATTTACTAATATTAATGATATAAGAGAAGACAAGATAAACTCTTTACTACATGATTGAAACCCCATTTAATTATACCGGAAGTAAATTCAAGTTACTTGAACAAATACTACCTGAATTTGATTATACAAAACCATACTTTGTAGACCTCTTCATGGGTGGTGGTTCTGTTTACACCAATGTTGTAGACAAGTATCAAAAAATACTAGCTAATGATATAATAAAAGACTTAGTTGGTATTCATCAAGAGCTCCTAAATAGTGATGACATAATCGAAATAACAAAATCTTTATGTCCAGATAAAACAGATGCTGAATCTTTTCTTAAACTAAGAGATGATTATAACTCAAACCCATCTCCAGAAAAACTTTGGGCTCTGATGCTTTCTTGCACATCAAATATGATGAGGTTTAATCAAAAGTTTAAGTTTAATCAGACATTTGGTAAAAGAACTTGGAATAGTTCAACTCAAAATAAAGTAGAAACATTTATAAAACATATTAGACCATTTAGAGATAAAATTAGATTTACGTCTAACACATTTCATGATGTTAATATTTCATCTGATAAAGTAATGGTTTATGCTGACCCACCTTATTCCAATACAGAAGCTGGTTATAATGCTTATTGGAAAAAAGATGACGATGATAAACTTTATAATTTCTTATTAGATATTGATAGAAAAGGCTCATCATTTATGATTTCAGGTGTGTTAAATCATAACGGTGAAACTTGTAAATTACTAACTAATTTAATTGAAGATAAATTTAATTATAAAGTTCTAAACTTTGATTACAATAAGGTTTCAAGAGTTGGTAAGAAAGAAACTGATGAAGTTATTATTATGAACTATTAGAAATAAAAAATCCACTCATTGAGTGGATTTTTTATTTAACATTGACTTTGACACCAATCTTATTATGTATTATTGGTTTCTTAGGTTGTTTTTTAGATTCATTCATTAAGACTGTAACTTTCTTAGATATCTTAACCTTGAACTGATGTTCCCAAGGAATAAATAAATTACCTTCAGCAACTACTTCAAGTTTAATATTTCCAACTTCCCCTTCTTTAAGAATATTAAGTTTTTTAATAGGAACTAAACATTTACCGTTTCTAATTTCACCAGGGAAAACTAATGACCAGTTTTCTGATTCGATTATTATTCTAGCGTATGTTTCTTCAGGTGAAGAACCTTCTATCATAATATCACAAGAGAATTCTTCATTTTTATCTTGATAAAGTTTATAGAAGTCATCATCATCTTCTTCCGTACTAATAAAAGCACTTTCGTTTGTTGATTCATAAGTTTCTTCTACTTGTTGTTCCTCTACTTCCACTAGCTCTTCAGTACGACCTCTCATATGATTATCATGTACAGTATGAGATGATTCAGGACCTCCTAAGAGTGGTTTTTCTTCTATAGTTGGTTCTTCAAGATTTGGTTCATCAACTAGTGTGATATCTTCTTCTTTATCTAAATCAATAAAATCTGGTTTTTCTTCACTCTCTGCGAGTTTCTCTCTTAAAGAAAGTGTAGACTGTGGTTTTTTACCACCATTCTTACTTAAAAAGTCGTCAAAACTAAAAACATCATTTATCATATTCTTATATATTAAATTTTATTTGTTAATTTTTATTCTAATTGTTTTATCTATTGTCTCTTTCACAAATAACTCAAAATCATAAGCTGAGACTTTAATATTTTCGTTAATGTATCCGTATTGTTCGGTTTCAATATTATTTACTTTACAATAAAGTTTTATTACTTTTTTTGTTTTTTCTTCACCTATATCCTCACGAAGTTGTTTCCAAGGATTACCATCAACATACTCTTTATATCCATATCCACCACCTCTTTTTATGATGTTTTCAACTTCTAATAAAATAAAAATCTCATCCCAATGTAGGTCTATATCTTCCCATTTTATATTTAATTCCTCCCACTTCAAATATTTTTTCCCAGCAGCAATCTCATCATCAGACCAATCTACTTCACTATTTAACAACTTTGAGTACCTTAAAGACATATAATATATATTAATTAATGATTGGTTATCCTCCTAAAAACTTTATATATATGTAATGAGTTATAATTTAACCGGAAGTTCAGCATCATCTACCTATGGTAGGTTGGTTCAGGTCATTCACGGTGTACCAGATCTTTATTACGATGGATTTGGAAATCTTTTAGAGTTAGGACCAGGTACAGCATCTGTTGGACCGGCTGGATCATCTGGTACGAGTGGTCAGAACGGTACTTCTGGAACAACTGGAACTTCAGGAACATCGGGTTCAAGTGGAACCAATGGTACAAGTGGTACTAGTGGATCTTCTGGAGAGACCGGTACTTCTGGAACATCAGGTTCTAACGGTACTTCCGGCACAACAGGGTCTTCTGGTAGTTCCGGATCATCCGGTACTAGTGGATCTTCTGGTTCAAGTGGATCTAGTGGAACTAGTGGAGTTAATGGTGTTCCTGGTAGTCAAGGTAATCCTGGATCATCAGGAACTTCCGGAACAAGAGGTACTTCGGGTTCATCAGGTTCATCTGGAACAAGTGGTAGCTCTGGAACTTCAGGTGTCAATGGAACGTCAGGTACATCAGGTAGTGATGGTGCAACAGGAGCTGGTGGTGCACTAGGTTACTATGGATCTTTTTATGATGATACAGACCAGTTAAATCCTACAGCTAGTGTTGCCAGAGCTATGATAATTGGTCATACTTATGAGTCAAATGGAGTTTCAATAGTAGATAATACTAAAATGAAATTTGATTATCCTGGTACTTATAATATACAATTCTCAACAGTTTTTACAAAAACTAATTCTAACCAAGGAGTAGCTGATATTTGGTTTTCTAAAAATGGTCAATATTTAACAGCATCAAATACATCATTCGGTATTGCTGGACAATCCGACCACTTAGCATCTTGGAATTTTGTTCTATCATTGAATGCCAATGATTATTTAGAATTATATTGGAGTTCAAATGATACTAATATTTCTATATTATCAACTGGTACTCAATCAAGTCCTGATAGACCATCCGTTCCATCAGTTATTCTAACAGCTCAACAAGTTATGTACACTCAGTTAGGTGCTACTGGATCGGATGGTACTAGTGGAACTTCTGGTTCTAGCGGAACGAGTGGGGTTAATGGAGTGCCAGGTGGTCAAGGTAACCCAGGTTCATCAGGAACTTCTGGATCAAGTGGCTCATCTGGATCATCTGGATCAAGTGGTGCGTCTGGTTCATCTGGAACAAGTGGCTCATCTGGATCAAGTGGTACATCTGGTTCTAGTGGAACCAGTGGAGTTAATGGAGTACCAGGTAGTCAAGGTAACCCAGGTTCATCAGGAACTTCTGGATCGAGTGGTACATCCGGTTCAAGTGGTACGTCTGGATCATCTGGATCTTCTGGCTCAAGTGGAACTTCCGGAACATCTGGTTCTAGTGGTACATCCGGTTCAAGTGGATCTTCTGGTACATCCGGATATGGGTCAAGTGGTACATCCGGATTTGGTATACCAGCTGGTGGCACGTCTGGTCAAGTTTTATCAAAAATAGATGGAACTGATTACAACACACAGTGGGTAAATCAAACGGGAGGAGCTGGCTCCGGAACATCTGGAACTAGTGGAACAAGTGGATCTAGTGGAACATCAGGTTCTAGTGGATCTAGTGGCTCATCTGGAACATCAGGTTCTAGTGGATCTAGTGGCTCATCTGGAACATCAGGTTCTAGTGGTACATCTGGATCATCTGGATCTTCTGGATCATCTGGAACAAGTGGATCTAGTGGTACATCTGGATCATCTGGATCTTCTGGCTCATCTGGAACAAGTGGATCTAGTGGTTCATCTGGAACATCAGGTGTGAGTGGTGCTTCTAATTTTACAACATCTGCTACGGCACCTTCATCACCATCACCAGGTGATAGATGGTACGACTTAACAACTGGTATTGAATATATTTACATAAATGATGGTGATAGTTCACAATGGGTAGTACCTACTGTAACATCAACAGTTTTATCAGTTCCAGCTTGGACAAGTGCAGGTGCTATTACGATTGGTGGAACAACAACCGCACCAACAAAAGGCACGACTACAAAGGATAATATCAGTTATCGTCAAGTAGGGGCTAAAGAATGGGAGGTAGTTATGACATACTATCAAACAGCAAATACAGGAGCAGCAAATGGATCAGGTGATTACCTGTTTACTTTACCTAATGGTTTATCTTTTGATACGACATTAGCATCACAAGTATTATATCAATCAAATATTGGTGTTAGTTCATGGTTTAATAGTACATATGTTATACCATCGGGTAGTGGAATGATTAGCAATGGATCAACCGGTGGTCGTTTATATCCAGTAATTTATAACTCTACTCAGTTCCGTATATTAACTATAAATGATACCGCATGGGTTAAATGGTGGGGTAATGGACATTTTCAGATGGAT
>JACCDW011167687.1_pt1 | contig 14153 bp, 12 predicted proteins | sample 7449781 | NCBI WGS metagenome assembly JACCDW01 (sample SAMN15323449, study PRJNA562643) | freshwater metagenome | isolation source: river surface water | place: USA:Blue River Watershed | collected 2017-08-18 | reverse complement strand
ATTGTGGTGGCGGATTCGCGTGCTCCGAGGGATGGCCGATTTATCGAGAAACTCGGTACTTACAACCCGATCACCAATCCTGCAACCATCGATTTAAACCTTGACCTAGCGGTTAAGTGGTTATTAAATGGTGCTCAACCTACCGATACCGCTGCGGCGATATTGGCTTACAAAGGCGCGAAGTACAAAAAGCACCTTCAAGTGGGCGTAATCAAGGGTAGCATTACCCAAGAAGAAGCTGACAAGAAGTTTGCTGCTTTCATGGAAGAAAAAACCAACAAAGTTGAAAGCAAAAAATCTTCATTGGCTGATGCGGCAAGCAAAGCTAAATCTGATGCTTTAAAGGCAGAAGCTAAAAAGAAAGAAGAAATCGCTGCTAAGATTCTAGCAAAAACTAGCGAATTAGCTGCAGCTGCTGAGGCGGATGCTGCTGAAGCTAGCGAAGAAGCAACCGAAGGTGGTGAAGAGGCTACAGCTTCAGAAGATGCACCTGCTGAAAGTGCAGAATAACCCGTAATCATGCAATCGCAATTGTTGCCACCGCCCTTAAAGGTTGTTGGATACATTAGCGGAAAGCATGGATTTCAAGGGAACATTCAAATACACTATTTACCGGGCTTTTCTAAAGCCCAAATAAAAAAAGGGAACTACCTATTTGTTGTTATCAACGGAAAAGGAGTTCCCTTTCTCATTCAAGACATTTCTAAATTGGGGGACATCCTTTCTCTTCAATTTATCGATAGCGAACATTCGGCAAAATCAATCATCGGTTCCGAAATCGCCATTCCCACTCACGAATTAAAATCGAAAACATCTAAAAAAACGCTAGCCGAAAACAATTCGTTATTAGGATTGATGGGTTGGCTAGTTTGCGATAAATCCGCTGGAGACATTGGCAGAATCGAAGAAATTCAAGAATTACCCCAAGGATTTATGCTCACAGTACAGAATAAAAATGAGAGTTTCTTAATTCCATTGGTAGAAGAATGGATAACGAACATTGATGAATCCCAGCAAAAAATCTCCATGGAGTTACCTGAAGGTTTGTTAGGAATCAATCAATAAAATAAGATTATTGTTTTATTCCTGAAAAGGCTTGTCAATTTCTTCTGAAGAGAATTATCTATTTATCGAGAGTAACGGTATCCCTTTATCCTCTGGTTGAGAACTTAGTCATCGGTATCAGCCAATAAATCAGGCCTCAGGTTCTGGGTTCGTTCTAGAGACTGCTCATGTCGCCACAACGCTACCTTAGGATGATCTCCAGAAGTGAGAACCTCCGGCACCTTTAGCCCTTTGAATTCGGAAGGTCTAGTGTATAATGGAGGCGCAAGCAATCCATCTTGAAATGAATCGCTCAGGGCACTTTCTTCATCGCCTAAAACTCCAGGAAGCAAGCGAACAATGGAATCCACCAATGCAGCGGCAGCAATTTCCCCTCCGCTCAATACAAAATCCCCCAAGGAAATCTCTAAATCCACGTACAAATCACGAATGCGTTGATCAATGCCTTTGTAATGACCACAAATAATGATCAAATTTCCTCCGATACTTAACCGATTGGACAGCCCTTGGTCTAAGGTCTTTCCATCGGGGGTCATATATATTATATGTTGGTATTGGCGCTCCGATTTAAGTTGTTCAATTACGTTACTAAGCGGTTCGGCCATTAAAACCATCCCTGCTCCGCCACCAAAGGGATAATCATCAATTTGCCGATATTTACCTATGCCAAACTCATGCAGATTATGAATATGAATTTCTGCAAGTCCTTTGTCGCACGCGCGTTTTGGAATACTATAACCAATTAATCCTTGTAATAAATCAGGAACCGCCGTAATGATATCGAACCGCATGCTGCAAAGATACCGCAGAAAATTAAACGTTTAATTGCACGGGTAAATTTGGAAGTAGAAGCGGAAGCATCGAATTTTGAACCATGAACCTACAACTTCGCAGGCCGTTGGTGATTTTCGATTTAGAAACCACCGGTATCAGCGTATCGCGCGATCGAATTATTGAAATTTGCCTCTTGAAAGTTTACCCTGACGGTCGTGAAGAAATACGCACTTATCGTGTAAACCCTGAAAGACCCATCCCCGCCGAAGCTTCCGCTGTACACGGAATTTACGATGCAGATGTTGCCGACAAGCCTACTTTCAAAGAATTAGCGCCCGAAGTTCATGAGTTTATTAAGGATTGCGATTTTGGAGGATTTAATTCCAATAAATTTGATTTCCCTATGTTGGTAGAAGAATTCTACAGAGTAGGTGTTGCCTTCGAAATTCAAAAACGTAAATTTGTTGATGCTCAACGCATTTTCCACCAAAAAGAACCCAGAAATCTGAAAGCTGCATTGAAGTTTTACTGCGACATGGATTTGGAAAATGCCCATTCTGCTGAAGCCGATACTGTTGCAACTTGGCAAATAATTAAAGCTCAGTTAGAACGCTATCCGGATATCCCAAAAGATTTGGATGCCTTACACGAACAATTCGGGCAAAGCAACTTGGCAGATTTGGCGGGTAGATTTGTAGTTGACGCAGCAGGCGTGGTGGTATTTAACTTTGGAAAGCATCGAGGAAAACCTGTAAAAGATGTATTGAAAAATGAGCCATCCTATTATAATTGGATGATGGATGGAGACTTCCCACAGGATACTAAAAATGTATTAACCAGAATCCGGTTGGCTATGCGAGATGGACAATAAAGCACTCGTTAATTATTCCTATTAAACAGAAAACGTATTTCTATGTCGGCAAAAAAACGCAATAACAATCTCCACGAAGAGGAAGAAATGTGGAGCATAGACAACGCCAGTGGTATGTCGTTGGATGAATTTATTGCAAAACACGGCGGTAAAACCATTGGCGAATCATTGGCGGAACAGGCTCGAAAAGCTGAAATGATTGCAGCAGGTGAAGAAGATTGGGATGATGAAGATTTTGATGAATTTGGCGATGAAGATTTTTCAGATGAAAACTGGGAAGAAGAAGAATTTACGCTGGAAGACTGGAGAAAAGAACAAGAAGTAAAAGCACAACAATCTAAGGCACCCGATTCGTTGGGTAAAACCCATGGAAAACGGTCAAGTGAAGATCCAAACAATCCAATTGATTCTGTTCAAAATTCTCAATCCTTTGAAAAAAGAAAAAAAACAGAACCCATTTCGATTATAGCTGAAACGGAAAATTGGGTGGCGGTTAATAAACCACCTTATGTCCCATCCCTACCAGAACGAGGTAAATATACAGCGGAAAGCGTCATGGAATGGGCTCGGAAACGATGGCCAGACTCCACTTTATGTCACAGAATTGACCGAGAAACTAGCGGTGTATTATTGGTCGCTAAACACCTTGAAGCATTTAGACATTTTGCTCAACAGTTTGAACATAGGAAAGTGAGAAAGACCTATCATGCCATTGCGAATCACCAATTGCACTTTAAAGATTTTTGGGTAGACTTACCCATATTTGCAGAACAAGTAGGTAAAATTAGGATAGATCGTAGTCATGGGAAACCGGCTCAAACTAGATTTAATACATTATCCATTTACCGACATTTTACATTATTGGAATGTGAACCCAAAACGGGCAGGCTACACCAAATCAGGGTTCATTTACAGTCACAAAATGCAAGTATTGCGGGCGACGTTTTGTATAAATCAGAAATTCCCTACTTGTCGAAAATAAAAAAGAAGCTCCACGGTGAAGACACCCCTCTAATTCAACGATTTGCATTACATGCGCGTGAATTAGAATTATTGGATCTAGACCAAACTCCACTGAAAATTATTGCAGACTATCCAAAGGATTTCGCTGTTTTCCTAAAGTTGTTGAACAAATACGATCTTTAGCAGATTCCTGTAGCGTAATATATTGGCTATGTTTTCATCTGAATCCTGTTTTCAAGTTATTTCTTTTTTATAAATGCAAGTTCCAAAAAGTAGCGAATTACGAAATCTAACCGCCAAACATGCAGGCGGAATGAGAAAGAAATTGCGCAAATTAAAACAACGACCTCCAAAAAATCTGGACGAAACCTTTGAGGACTTACACGAAGAAGCATTTGAACAAATGAGTTGCTTAGACTGCGCTAATTGTTGTAAGACTACATCTCCCATGGTATTTGAAAAAGATATTGAGCGATTGGCGCAACGATTAAAAGTAAAACCAGGAGAATTTGTTGAACGTTATTTGTATTTGGATACAGATGGGATTTACGCAATGAAATCAACTCCCTGCCCTTTTTTGGGAGAGGATAATTATTGCTCTGTTTACGATGACAGACCCAAAGCGTGTAGAGAATTCCCACATACTAATCATCGAAAAATGCATACGGTTTTACATTTAGCGGAAAAAAACATTGAAATCTGCCCGGCTGTTTATGCCATCGTCCAAAAAATCAACGCTTAATCCTTAACGGAATCCGATAAATTCCATCTTATATTGACCTATATCGGGTTATATTTGCGTTTCTTTTCAAAGCTGAAATGCAACACATTCGTAACTTCTGTATTATCGCACACATTGACCACGGGAAAAGCACATTAGCTGATCGACTGTTGGAATATACCAAAACTGTTTCTGCCAGGGATCTTCAAAATCAGGTTTTGGATGATATGGATTTGGAACGTGAACGTGGTATAACGATTAAAAGTCATGCTATCCAAATGAATTATGAATTGGATGGTCAGCAATATGTTTTAAACTTAATCGACACGCCTGGGCACGTAGACTTTAGTTACGAAGTTAGTAGAAGTATCGCAGCATGTGAAGGGGCATTACTCATTGTTGATTCGAGCCAAGGGATTGAAGCTCAAACCATAAGCAACTTGTTTATGGCATTAGAACACGATTTGGAAATTATTCCCGTGCTGAATAAAATTGACCTACCTGGGTCTATGCCCGAGGAAGTAAAAGATGAAATTGTAGATTTATTGGGTTGCGATAGAGATGGAATTATCCCTGCTTCTGGTAAAACCGGTTTGGGGGTATACGATATTTTACGAGCTATAATCGAACGGATACCTCCACCAAAAGGAGATCCAGACAAACCCTTAAAAGCCTTGATTTTTGATTCAGTTTTTAACCCATTTCGGGGAATTATAGCTTATTACCGTGTGATGGATGGAGTATTAAAAACCAACCAACACGTAAAATTTATGTATTCCGGTGCAGATTACCATGCAGACGAAATTGGTATATTAAAGTTGGATTTAAATCCAAGAAAAGAAATAAGAGCAGGGGATGTAGGGTACATAATATCCGGGATTAAAGATGCCCGTGAGGTGAAAGTTGGTGATACCATTACTGATTTTGCTAACCCTTCTCAAGATTCTATTCAGGGTTTTGAGGACGTAAAACCCATGGTTTTCGCTGGGTTATATCCTGTTGACACCGAAGATTACGAAGAATTACGTGAAGCAATGGGTAAGCTTCAATTAAACGATGCATCCATTGTATTCGAGCCTGAAAGTTCTGCCGCACTTGGTTTTGGATTCCGTTGTGGATTCTTGGGTATGCTGCATTTAGAAATCATCCAAGAACGATTGGAACGAGAATTCAATATGACGGTAATTACAACCGTTCCGAACGTAAGTTATATCGCATACTCAATGAAAGGAGAGGTTATACCGGTAAACAATCCATCGGACTTACCCCCGCCCGAAAAAATAGATTATGTGGAAGAACCATATATTAAAGCTTCCGTAATTACCAAGGCCGATTACGTTGGTCCTGTGATGAGTTTATGCTTGGATAAACGTGGTATTTTAATGAACCAAGTGTATCTAACTTCGGACCGAGTTGAACTGGTATTCGAAATGCCTTTAGCGGAAATCGTATTTGATTTTTATGATCGGTTAAAAACCATTTCCAAAGGATATGCAAGTTTCGACTATCACCCGATTGGCTACAAAGAAAGCAAATTGGTAAAAATGGACATCTTGTTGAACGCAAAACAAGTTGATGCTTTAAGTGCAATTATTCATAAAGACAATGCTTTTGATTTAGGAAAGAAAATCTGCAAGAAACTAAAAGATTTAATTCCTAAACAACAATTTGAAATTGCCATTCAAGCAGGTGTTGGCGCTAAAATTATTGCTCGCGAAACTATCAGCGCTTTAAGAAAAGATGTAACTGCGAAGTGCTATGGTGGTGATATTTCTCGTAAGCGAAAATTGTTAGAAAAACAAAAAGCTGGTAAAAAACGCATGCGCTCCGTGGGCAATGTCGATATTCCCCAAAGCGCCTTTATGGCGGTACTAAAGCTTAACGATTAAGCTAACTTTGGTAGGAGTATGAAATATTCCTACCTGAATACAGATCTTACTGAAGAAGATATTGCCTTGCTGCAGTTGTCGCTTTGCGATGGCATTGGCCCCAAACTATCCTATCAATTATTAGAATATTTTGGCGGAGCCTCGGAGATTTTTAAAATTTCCAAGAGACTTCATGGGGCAATGCCTAGTAGTTTGTCTGGGCTAAGCCCAGACAAACTACTCCAACTGCAGCACGGCGCATCCTTCACCGAAGCCCTCGATTTACTGAAAATTCATCAAAAACTCCGCATCAACATGGTGAACATCCAACAACCGAATTACCCGTATCGGATTAAAGAACACCATGGAGCGCCCTTAGTATTGTTTTACATGGGATCATCTCAATGGAATCTGACGCATTCCATCGCCTTTGTAGGAACAAGAAAACCTACCCAACGCGGACTTGCTTTCACCCAAGAAATAATATCAACCCTATCAACCTCATTTCATATACCTTGGATGACAGTCAGCGGCTTGGCCTTAGGAATTGATGCCATTGCTCATAAAACCTCTGTTCAATTAAAAATCCCAAACTTTGGCGTTGTTGCTCATGGATTGGAGCAAATTTATCCAAGGCACCATCACCGGCTAACCCAAGAGATAATAGAACAAGGTGGGGCCATTATCTCTGAACATCCAGCATATACAAAAATGCACCCCAATCTATTCCCTAGAAGAAATCGACTTATTGCCGCACTTTGCGATGCATTGGTAATCATAGAGAGTGGAACTACAGGCGGCAGTATGGTTACTGCTGGTATCGCCTGTCATCTAAATAAAGAAGTTTTCGCAGTACCCGGACATCCAAAAGATGCGAATAGTGAAGGCTGTAATTCACTAATTCAAGAATGCATGGCAAATCTGTGCACATCCGCAGACGATATAATAAACAAAATGAATTGGAAAAATCAACCAAATTTCATTCCTGTTTTAATTAAAAAATCAACTTCAACAGTAGCTATTAACTCACGAGAAATTCAAAAATTTCCATCTAAAACCAAGGATATGGTGCAACATTCTCTTACAGAGGCACCAAAAAAAGAAACCCCATTACTCATCCCCAATGAAACACATTGCGCAAATCCTGACCTGTTCCACCTTCGCCCTCAAGCGCTAAAAACAAATTTTCTACCAACACTCACTAAACCGCAGCTACAAGTCCTTGAAATAATTGATTCCGGTAAATCGCGAATGCAAGATTTAACCACCGCCCTACCCTTTTGGTCAACCGCCGAATTAGTTTCCGTGATTAGCCAACTTCAAATAAATGGCATAATCGTTCGTGAAAATTCCCAGCAATTCATACGAGTTTAGAAAAACTACTTCTTCTTTCCCTTGGCATTGGCAGCCGCACGTTGCTGAGACATTTTCATAGCCTCTTCCATGCGCTGTTGAAACTTAGATTTTGTTACCGGCTTCTTACGGTTTTCTGCAATCTGAGCATGCAACTTGGTATCGTCAACCGTTCTGCGAATCACCCACTGTTGTCCGAAAGTAATCATGTTACTCACAAAGTAGTACCACGTTAATCCACTGGCATAATCGTTCAGCACACCCAAGAAAATAATCGGCATGATATACCCAATGTATTTCATCTGACCCGTTACTCCGGAAATCTGATTGTTTAAATGCGTGTAAATCAACGTAGATACTGTCATTAATATCGTGAAGAAACTAACGTGATCGCCATAAAATGGTATGTTAAATCCTAAACTTGGGCCGTCATATTGACTTAAATCCATTGCCCACAAGAATGACTTTTGTCTTAACTCAAATGCATTTGGAAAAAACTGGAACATCGCAAACAAAATAGGCAACTGCAGCAACATCGGAACACAACCACTCAACGGAGAAACCCCTGCTTTGCGGTATAGTGCCATGTTCTCTGACTGCATTTTTTGCATATCATTACCATGCTTTTCTTTAATCTCATCCAATTCAGGCTTTAGAATTCTCATTTTGGCTGTAGAGATGTAAGACTTGTAAACCAAAGGCAATAAAGCTGTTTTAATTATTACTGTTAACAACAGAATTATAATTCCCATAGAACCAATAATACCATCCAAAGCATGGAATACCGGTACCACCACATAGCGATTCACCCACCCAAATATTCCCCAACCCATTGGAATCATACGTTGTAACTGATGATTTTCTACACCCAACTTAGCATCCTGCATCGTATAATATTGGTTGGGGCCAAAATAATAAGATAAATCGTAAACCTTTTCAGACTCACGCTCATAATCTAAATACAGTTCTGCCGACATTGACTTAATTTTCCCCGTCTCCACCTGGCGATTTTCAGGAATTGCCGTCCAAGCCAATTTTGCATCGGTAGAAAAACCGTCTTTAGCCAACATCACAGAGGAAAAATATTGCTGTTTAAAAGCAACCCACTGTACTTTATTCTTTAATACCTCTTCCCCCTCAGATGCTTCCGATAATTTATCTGGATCTTCTCCTATCAACTTATAAGCAACCGTAGAATTTTGGTTTTCCCATTTAAAATCACGTTCCTGCTTGTGCAATTGAGCATTCCATTCCAAACGAACACCCGAATTCCTAGCCTTTACTAATTTATCTACACCAACCAATTTTAGTTGAGAATATACCTCAAATCCTGTTGGATCAAGTCGATAAGTCAAATCAATATGCTGTAAAGAATCTCCTAAACGCAATCGAACCATGCTAGCCGATTGTTCCTCTACTTTCCAAACGAAATCAGAAGACTTCAGTGGACCATTGGAGGTGAACAATTCAAAAAACCAGCGATTCGAATTGGGCTCTAATAATTCAAGTTTAGAACTATCCGACCGCTTATAATTATTCAATGTTACTCTGCCAATTCCAGCTCCGCGGGTTTGGATACCCAAGGTAATTTCTTTGTTGGCAATTTTAACTTCTTGATTATCACCAGAAATTTGTTGCGCAAACGAGCCGATTGAACCAACCAACGTAGAATCTAAAAGAGACGATGCCTTTATTATATTGGAACTAGAGTCTTTCCCTGCCTCGGTTTTCTTTTGTTCCGCTTCAGCTGCATTCTGTTGAACTAGAGCTATACTATCTTGTTGGGCTTGGGCTTTTAATTCAGCATCGGTAGGTGCTGTATACCAATAATAACCTGTTAAAATTAGAAAAATAAGCGAAAAGCCAATAATTGAATTACGATCCATAAAGTGCGCGAAGTTAAAGAAAATATAGAAGTAAATGAATGCTTTTAGCGTTGGATTTCAAGGTTAAATCGCAATTTATTGGCTGATTTTTACGGATAATGAAAATTTAATTCCCTAACCTGTAAATATTTATTCAAACTCCCTTGGAGATGGCCGATAGATAGTGTATTTTTGCAACCCGAAATAACACGATGGCCAACTTAGGTAAAATTTCACAAATCATTGGTCCTGTGGTGGATGTAAGCTTTAACGAACCCGGGTCCAAACTACCAAAAATTTACAATTCCCTTCATGTTAAGAAGGACAACAACCAATCGCTCGTACTAGAAGTGCAACAGCACTTAGGCGAAAACATTGTACGTACCATTGCGATGGACGGTACCGATGGATTACGCAGAGGCATGGAAGTTGTAGATACTGGTGATGCGATTCGCATGCCTATCGGCGAAGAAATTCGCGGTAGATTGTTAAACGTAGTAGGAGAAGCAATTGACGGGATGTCAACGCTATCCACTGACAACGGAAGATCTATCCATCAACCAGCACCAACATTCGACAACCTTTCTACGTCAACCGAGCCTTTGTATACAGGTATCAAGGTTATTGACCTTTTAGAGCCTTATGCAAAAGGAGGAAAAATTGGATTGTTTGGTGGTGCAGGTGTAGGTAAAACTGTATTGATCATGGAACTTATCAACAACATCGCCAAAGCATACAGTGGTATGTCTGTATTTGCTGGTGTTGGAGAAAGAACCCGTGAAGGAAACGATTTGTTGCGCGAGATGATTGAATCTGGCGTTATTAAATATGGTGAGAAATTCGTTCACAGCATGGAACAAGGCGGCTGGGATTTGGCTGCCGTTGACATGGAAGAATTAAGAAAATCGCAAGCAACCTTAGTATTTGGTCAGATGAACGAACCTCCAGGAGCACGTGCCCGTGTTGCCTTGAGTGGTTTATCCGTTGCAGAATATTTCCGTGATGGAGATGGTACTGGTGCTGGAAAAGATATTCTTTTCTTTATCGATAACATTTTCCGTTTTACCCAAGCAGGTTCTGAGGTATCGGCTTTGTTAGGTCGTATGCCATCAGCTGTAGGTTATCAGCCAACGTTAGCTACTGAAATGGGTGTGATGCAAGAACGTATTACGTCAACCACACGCGGATCCATCACATCGGTACAGGCGGTGTATGTACCTGCGGATGACTTAACTGACCCTGCTCCAGCGACAACGTTTGCCCACTTAGATGCTACTACTGTATTGAGTAGAAAGATTGCCGAATTAGGTATTTATCCTGCGGTAGATCCTTTGGATTCTACAAGTAGAATTCTACGTGAAGAAATTTTAGGCAAAGAACATTATGGTTGTGCGCAAAGAGTTAAGCAATTACTACAACGTTACAAAGAACTTCAAGATATCATTGCCATCTTGGGTATGGATGAATTGAGTGAAGAAGATAAGTTAGTAGTGCATAGAGCACGTCGTGTTCAACGTTTCTTATCTCAACCTTTCCACGTTGCGGAACAATTTACAGGTATCCCAGGTGTATTGGTTGATATTAAAGAAACCATCAAAGGATTTAACATGATCATGGATGGTGAGGTTGACGAATACCCTGAAGCTGCTTTCAACCTAGTAGGTAACATTGAAGATGCTATCGAAAAAGGTAAGAAAATGTTAGAAGAAGCTGCTGCCTAATTGTAAATTACCGTTAGATGCAAGTTGAAATTTTAACACCAGACACCACCCTGTTTTCAGGAGAAGCAACCTTGGTTACCCTTCCAGGTACCAATGGTAGTTTTCAGATTATGACAAACCACGCTCCTATCATTGCCAATTTAAAAGCAGGGAAATTAGAAATCAAAGGGAAAGAAAAAACCGAGACCTTCGATATCCAAGGAGGCTTAGTTGAAGTAGTTTCCAACAAAGTAATCGTTCTGGTTTAATCCAATATTAACCTTTCTAAAAAGCCGGTTTGGAATTCCAAACCGGCTTTTTTTATTCTGTTACACAAGAATAAACAACCCTTCGTCTGTGTTTATTTAACTTTTGTCTAAGTATTTGTGAATTTCATGGAACATAAGAAAAACTAACACCTCATATGCAACACACTAAGTCATTGCAAATCAAAACAATAACACCAATTAACTAAAACCAACCTCGATTTTTGTGTAATTATTTAATTAAAAGATTAAACAAAATAATTTGCTTAATGCTAAACAAAAGTCGATTTTTGTTAAAGCTATGAGCAACAACATTAAACAAACCGATTTTGATTGCATGATTAAAGGTGAATTATTCCCATTACGTAATTATGCACTATCTCTTACACACAACATGGAAGAGACCAAAGATTTGGTGCAGGAAACCGTGTTAAAAGCTTATCGCTACAAAGAGAAGTTCCAAGAAGGTACCAACCTTAGAGGATGGCTATACACCATTCTAAAGAACAGCTTTATTAATAACTACCGCAGAGATTCTAAACGGAATACATTCTTAGATTCAACAGAGAATACTTATTTCCTAGACCTTCCTTCACATCGAACTGAAAATGAGGCAGAATTGAAGTTTATTCGCAGAGACTTAGAAAATGCAGTAGATGCATTACCGATGGAATTAAAAGTTACCTTTACGTTAAATGCCGAAGGATTTAAATACCATGAAATCGCAGAACAATTACAAATCCCAATAGGAACTGTGAAAACTAGGATATTTGTAGCAAGAAGAATTCTTCGCAATAAACTGCAAGACTACGGCAAAGCATTTGGATACCAATCGGCCTAATATTTCTACAATTCTCAGGCGTATCTAACAACTCCTGAAATAAAAGAAACACCGAATTATTTCTATAACTTTACTACTGAATCTTATGAACCACTATCTGGGGTATGAAATAACTTTTGGTCTAGGTGAACAGTATACCTATATAACACTCCTAGTACTCTCAATTGGAGGACCGTTGGCATTATCCTTCGATAAAAAAGTAGCATTCTACAAAGAATGGAGAGTTTTATATCTCCCCGTTTTTTTCGTCTCCTTGGGCTATGTTGTTTGGGACGTTCTTTTTACAAAAATGGGAATTTGGGAATTTAATAAAGATTATCTGCTTAAAATATTTATCTCTGAATTGCCCATAGAAGAGTATGGATTCTTTATCGTTGTTCCCTATGCCAGTGCTTTTGTTTACGCTTGCTTAAAAGCCTATTTCCCCGAAATATCAATTACTAAAAACAAAGAAATAAGCATCAGTCTCATTCTTATTTCAATTTGCATTATGTCAATAGCTCCTTTTGCTTGGTACACATGGACCACATTGGGATTACTTATCGCGTCCATTATCTACTGGGACCTTTACATCAAATCAGAAATAACGACATATATTGTACTAGCGTGGGTCCTATGTATACTACCCATGTTGTATGTAAATGGCGTACTTACGGGAAAACCTGTTCTAATCTATAATAACAACGAGAATTGTGGCATAAGGATCAGCACCATACCTTTAGAGGACTTCTTTTATCATCTCCTGTACATGGTATGGATGTTAAATCTTTATGAAAGATCTAGAAGAAAATCATTACATATATAATCACACAATAGTGTAATAAATTTATGGGCTTGTTTGAATTAATATTTTGATTAATTATCCATCCAAAAATACTTAGGAAACCAAGTTAATCCAGCGGTCTATAACTGTGATTAAAGGAAAATTAGTGTGAATTCATAGGAAATAAGTACAAATCCCTATTAACAATACTAAGACAAATAACGATTACCAAACTGCAGTGTCTTTTGCACTTTGTTTTTTGGCCGACTTTCTTTGTTTTTTTGTACCTGGAACAGGAACGTACTTTTCGGGATATTTCTTCAAATCCAACAATAGTTTCTGAATTTCTATATTCGTCTTCTCTAATTCTTTATAAAAATTTTCATCGTTCACAAACTTACCCATAGAACCTTCTCCTTTATTCACTTTTTCCATTATGCTCGCTACCTGATGGGAAGCATCGGATAAATTTTTCACCAATGCAGCTATCTGAACTGAGTCTAATTGCTCAGAAGCCTTACTGAAATGACTTAACCCATTTTTCAAATCCTTGTCATACCCTGGTAAACTTTTTGAAAAAGCAGCTACATTTACCATCGTCTCATTAATTGCAGGAGACATGGTTGATACCGTCTCACGCAACGTTTTAATTGCTTTTTGCAGTTCCTTAATAGTACCGGGTAACTCCCCTATTGCATTCGTTAAATCTTTACTATGAAAAAACTGATTTAACGTAGAAAATAAAGAATCGGCACTATTACTCAAATTCACAACTCTATTGTTCACAATACTCAATATATCCTTCGAATACTCGGGCAACAAGGGATCCCCATCTTGAGCTTGAGTCTTACTATTTCCTTTAATCAATTGTAACGTAACGCCGCCTAATAAATCACTTTGTAGTTTAATTCTACTGTTGTTCGGTATTTCAATGTCACTAGAAACCTCCACTACCGCCTCAATCATTTCCCCATCTTCTATCATATGTAATTTCCTTAACACCCCTATTCGATATCCATTGTACATCAAAGCCGTACCCGCGCTTAAACCTTGAGTATTGGTATACATCACATGGAATTGTCTACCTCTACTAAGTAAATTAT
>JACCDW011011734.1_pt1 | contig 14156 bp, 14 predicted proteins | sample 7449781 | NCBI WGS metagenome assembly JACCDW01 (sample SAMN15323449, study PRJNA562643) | freshwater metagenome | isolation source: river surface water | place: USA:Blue River Watershed | collected 2017-08-18 | reverse complement strand
CCTCGCATGGGCGCAATCAAACAAGCGATTATTTCAAAAGATTCTGTCTTGGCTTTGGCATTTGCCAAACGCTTCGACCTCAAATTGGCCGACCTTCCAGCGGCTCTTTTTTTCAACCAAAATGTATTGCGGGATTTGGCCTTAAAATTTAACGGGAACCCATTTGACAATACGCAAACGGTGTATTCCGGCTTTCCAGATAACCTCGAAGTGAACAAAAAAGCGGAGCGTTTAGCCGCTACGCAAGACCCACAAAAGCTTTTTGCGCGCTATGATCGCACAGGAAAAATCGACAAACCGATCGTGCTGATGCACACCATTTATGACCAACTAATCCCCGTTTCTTATGCGGTGACGAATTTGGAAAATATGATTCATGCGCAAGGACGTAGCAAATATTTTACGGTTAAATACACGAATGGGCAGGCGCATTGCCAGTTCACGGATAAACAAACTGGCGAGGCGTTTGATGCCTTGCGCAACTGGGTTAAATCAGGGGTGAAACCTTCTTTTGGATATGTCAACTAAACAATACCTCGCCGTTTTTATCTGCTTTTTGATGAACATGCTGGACGGCATGGACGTGCTGATTATTTCCTATGCCGCGCCGGCAATTGCCAAAGCGTGGAGTATTTCTCCTGCAAATCTTGGAATTGTATTCAGTTCTGGACTCGTTGGGATGACCGTTGGTGCTATATTTTTAGCCCCTTTTGCAGACCGAATCGGTCGTAAATCCACCATGCTCATCGCTGGATTTCTGATGGCGACCTGCATTTATTTGACATCTCAGGCGACAGATATCAATTACTTGATGATTTTTAGATTCATCTCAGGACTTGGCATCGGAGCGATGATGGCCACCACAGCCGCATTGACGGCAGAAAATTCACCTGCGAAAACACGGGATTTTTGGGTAAGCATGGTCGTTGCCGGTTACCCCGTTGGTGCGGTATTATCGGGCCTAGTGGCCGCAACCGTCATCAAAGCTTCTGGCTGGGAGCGAATGTTTGAACTGGCAGGCTATGCGACATTTTTAGCCATACCTCTTGTCTATTTTTTCATCACGGAATCTTTGGTTAAGTCAGATGACACAAGCCAAAAGCCGAAAGTTCAAGTCCTCTTGCAAGAACCGTTTAAACGTTCGACGCTTCAATTGTGGATGGCCTTGTTTCTTGCGTTTGCGACATTGTATTTTATGTTGAATTGGATTCCGAAACTAGCGACCAATGCGGGCCTTTCTCTTTCCGCCGCGATCTATGCTGGGACTGTCTTTAACCTTGGCGCCATTGTGGGCATCCCGATGCAAGGCTATTGTTCTTCGCGATTTGGTTTGAAGAAGACAATTGGAGCGATCTTGATTTTTACCGCACTCGTGATGCTTTCGTTCGGATTTTTTGTGGGCACCGACTACGTATTGCCAATCTTCTTCTTCATGGGATTTGGGGTGCAAGGTGGTTTTGTAGGTTTGTATGCCGTTGCCGCTCGGATGTATCCGACCTATATTCGTACGACGGGAGTGGGCTGGGCGATTGGAGCAGGTAGGCTCGGTGGTATTATTGGCCCAATCCTAGGTGGGTTGTTGGTGGCATGGGGCCTAAATATGACACAAAGTTTCTGGGTTTTTGCCATCCCTTCTGCGCTAGCCGGGTTAATGACATTACGCATTGCATCTAAAGATATTTCGTAGGCGCCCCCGCTAGCTTTGGCAAAGCTCCAAGCTTTGCCAAAGCTAAGGCGGAATCGTCTTTTTTAACCTTTAAAAACTGATAATTTTCCCTCATGAAAAAGTTCTTCAAAATCCTCGGATGGTCCATTGGAAGCATCTTCTTACTTCTAGTCATCGCGATGGCGACTTTTATCTATAAAGTCAAAAATGGCTTTCCTGTTTCCTATGAAACCGACAAGCCAAGCCTTCAAATTCCTGCCAACGCCAATGCCGTTTTGGTATTTTCTAAGACGACCGGTTTCCGCCATGGCGAATCCATCGACGCCTCGATTCCAGTGATTAAAGCACTTGCTGCGAAAAACAAGTGGACGATCTACGCCACCGAAGAAGGTGGGGTTTTTAATGCCGAGCAGCTAGCTCAGTTCAAATTGGTGATTTTTAATAATTCAACGGGACGGGTGCTGGATGATGGCCAACAAGCCGCATTGGAAAAATATGTGGAAAATGGAGGCTCTCTTATGGGAATTCATGGGGCTGGAGATGATTCGCATCACTGGGATTGGTATGAAAAAAACCTGTTGGGCGCGAAGTTTTCACACCATCCATTAAACCCACAATTCCAACAAGCCAACGTCACGATTCAGGCGAATGTGGATTCTACCTTTAGTTCAAATTTAGCAAAAACGTGGAAAAACACCGACGAGTGGTATGTGTTCTTTACGCAACCCGAAGCTAAAATTTTATATGCGATTGACGGCGAAAAAATTCTGCCTAGTGGCAATATGTTGTGGATGACCGACAAGGATTTTGGCATGGGTAAATCCCATCCAGTGGCCTGGTATAAAGCGGTAGGGAAAGGTAAAACTTTCTATACTTCGATGGGCCATTCGAAAGATGTTTGGGCCAATCCTGACTATGTGAAATTGATTGAAAATGCGATTATGTGGGCGACAAAGCCCTAAAGAAAGGGCTGTAATTCCGCGCGCAATAATCCACTTCCTCCACCAAAATGTTGGATAATGGGAACCTGCACCGCAGCACGGACAAGCGCCTCATCTGCTGGCGAAACGCCACTACTTAGCAATAAGACATCCATGGGTATCCCAGGAGCTAACACCTCCTGGGGATCTTGAAATCCACTCGCAGAAAACTCGGGGTAGTTGGCAATCAAGCGCACCAACAAATCCACGATGTCCTTATTCCCCCCTAAAATCACCACATGTTTCATAATTGCATGGGAACTTCCATGAGCAAAATTTCGGTGCCTTGACTCATATCGCTAAAAGATACCGAAGCCGCATCGCGAATACCCAAGCCGTCACGCGTCGCTAAAGTCTGCCCATCTACCGTCACATTCCCACTTAAAACAAATACATAAAGCCCGTTTCCAGCCTTTTTGATGCCATATTCAGCCGATACCCCTGCATCAAATTTCCCGATATGGAACCACGCGTCTTGGTAAATCCATACACCTGCATCCTCTGGAGAAGGCGATAAAATTTGTTCAAATTTATTGACGCGATCCGCCGGATTCAAAGTGATTTGATCGTACCGTGGCGTCACATTTTTCTTATTTGGGAATATCCAAATTTGTAAAAATTTCACCGTCGCGTCTTTATTTCGATTGTATTCGCTATGGTAAATCCCTGTCCCCGCGCTCATCACCTGAATGTCCCCGCTCTGAATCACGGTCGTATTTCCCATACTGTCCTTGTGCTCCAGATCCCCTTCCAGCGGAATACTGATGATCTCCATATTATCATGTGGATGCTGACCAAAGCCCATCCCACCCGAAACGGTATCATCATTTAATACCCGCAATGCACCAAAGTGAATGCGCTTGGGATCATAAAAATTCGCAAAACTAAAGGTGTGAAAACTTTTCAACCAACCATGATCAGCTGATCCGCGGGAGCTAGCTAGATGTAATTCATATGATGCCATACGTGTTATTTTTTATCCTTTGCTTTAAAAGTCCAGGTGAATGTAAATTCTGCGACTTGTACACCGTCCGAATTTCGACCTATTGATTTTGAAACAAACTTCGAACCCGTTTTGTTCTCGATGGCTTCTTCAACGGCTGATTGAAAGGCAAGTCCATCTTCGCAGGTGAAGTGCACGACACCGGTTGCTTTTTTGGTGAAGGAGGCTTCTACTTTTTCCACCAACATACTTACGGCTGGGTCGCGTTTGTAGACTTGACCAAAGGCCAACATCCCCGCACTCATTTCGGCGGCCATGGCTTCAACGGCAAAGTAGATAGAACGAAAGGGATTTTGGCTAAACCACGAATATTTGACGCGGACCACACATGTTTTTTCATCAAAATGCGCGATGGAGAGTCCCGCCCAAAATGCCGCAGAAAGCTTCTGAAAGATGAAAATTTTAAATAAAATGGGGTTTGTGATCAGGCGCTTAAATGCGGGGAAATTCGGATTCATAATTATATAACATAAGGAATGAGTGCTTTAACGCGGGTTTGATAAGTAAGGTACTCGGCACCGAAAATGGCCACTAATTTTCTTTCTTCCAAGCGATAGCCGATTAAAATATACCCGTAGGCGATGCCTAAGGTTAGTAACATTTTCTGAGTTGGAATGAGTAGAAATAAACCTAATATCACCACAATGGTTGCAAAATAAAGCGGATGGCGAACGTACCCATACATGCCGGATTGTACAAGTTTGGCATCTGTTTCCACTTTGAATCCCAGAAAGGCCATACCATCAAATGCGCGAAAAGCTAGGATTAATAATATAACTCCAATCGCCAACAAACCTCCGCCAACAATTGTGAGATACAGATTATCAATTAGTTGATTGTTTTCAGCTGAAACACTCCAATATAAAAGGGGTAAAATACTGCTCATGGCAATCAGATTGTATGCGATTCGGTAGTATTTAAATCCTGCTGGAAATGCGTTTAACGCCCAATTTTTTACGGCATTGGACGCCAAAAAACTATGTATAAAGAAGTACAAGGCCCAAGCCAGGGCTAGTAGATAAAATTCCATAGGTGCTAGTTGGCAATTTTCTTACGCATTTGCACACATTTTTTTGATAATTTTACCCCCATGATCATCCAAGAAATAAACCTGGATACTGTTTGGCAGATTCGCCATCAGGTGATGTGGCCGGAGCGCGACGTGTCTTTTGTGCGCATCCCTGAAGATGCGGAAGCGAAACACCTTGGGGTGGTTATGGATGACCAGGTTGTCTCGATCATTTCACTTTTTGAAACACCCGAAGGCCTGCAATTTCGCAAATTTGCGACGCTTGAGTCTGAACAGGGAAAAGGTTACGGATCATATTTGTTGCAGCATGTGATTGATTCACATCCAGGTCAAAACATCTGGTGCCATGCTCGGGTTGAAAAACAGGCGTTTTACGAGAAATTTGGGCTATTTACGCGTTCGACTACCTTTGAGAAGTCTGGGAAAACCTATGTGCGCATGGAGCGCGTCTAAGGTCTTTTTAAATTTTGAAGACTTGTAGAGACGCGATACTTCGCGTCTTAATTTTCGGTAGTTAGACGCGAAGTGTCGCGTCTCTACGCTTCGGACTAACGTCTAACGTCCAGCGTCTGACGTCTAACGTCTAATTGTGAAACCATTTCGCATACTCCACATAATTCATTGCCGTCCGCATAAATACATCTGCCGCTTCCGCGCTCACTGGTTTTAAAAATTTGGCCGGATTCCCGGCATAGATACTGCCAGCAGGCACGCGGGTATTTGAGGTCACGACTGCACCCGCGGCAATAATGGAACCCGTTTCGATCACCGCCCCATCCATCACGATAGCGCCCATGCCGATCAGCACATGATCCTCAATCGTACAGCCATGCACGATGGCATTATGCGCCACCGATACATAATTTCCAATCGTCGTTTCCGTCTTTTGGTACGTACAATGAATCACGGCACCATCCTGAATATTTGAGAAATTTCCAATCCGAATCCGATTCACATCGCCGCGAACCACCGCGTTAAACCAAACTGTACAATGCTCCCCAAAGGTCACATCACCCACAATAGTGGCATTCGGCGCTTGCCAATTTTCCGCCCCAAAAACGGGCGAAACTCCCTTTACCGGTAAGATTAGTGCCATTTTCCTTGCAGTTTCATTACTTTTTCAATCACATCCCGCACGGCCCCTTTTCCCCCTCCAAACGGCGACACATATTTCACTGCCTGTTGGATCTCCGGAATCGCATCCGCCGGACACGTACTTAATAGCTCCGGTCGGGACAAGATTTTTAAGTCGGGAACATCGTCGCCCATGTATAATACTTCGGATTCTTGTAAACCGGTTTGGGCCAACCACTCCAAATAGGTTTCCAATTTGTCCTTGCCCCCCAAACCGAAATAAATATCCTGAAATTTTAGATTTTCTAAACGCTTTTTTACGCCGGCATGACCCCCGCCCGTAATCACACACATCCGATATTCCGCCATCCGCGCACGCTCAATCGCATACCCATCCCGAATAAAAAACGTGCGGTAATGTTCCCCACTCTCGAGTACATGTACCGAACCATCCGTCATGACACCATCCACATCAAATACAAATGCTTTAATGGAGGAAAATAAGGAAAGGACGTTCGACATGTTTGGGGGATTTGTGCCGACAAATATCTGCAATTTTTACGTATTTTTACCCCCATGTGGAATCGAATTATTTGGTGTTTATGCATTTGTCTGGTTATGCCAAAGGCACTGCATGCCCAGCAATTTTCAGGCAATCCGGATCGCTTTGCCAGCGAGGTTGCCAGCTGGGTGCTGCAAAGTAAATACCAAGATGCCCCACAAATTGCCGCCAAATGGAGCACTTTTTGGCAGTCCACTCCTCAAGAAGTAGTTCGTACACAAATCACTCAAACAGCTACAAAAGGCATGCGCTCGCCTCAAATTGCCTACTTATTTGTACGCGTCTACCTCCAATCTGCACCCGAATTACAATCGGAATTGCTGCAGATTTGGCCAAAAATACTGGAAGTAAAAGACCCCAAGTTGGGCATCGCTTTACTCGAACAAATCGATTCCTGGCAGTATAATCAAACGCTTAGCGGAACGGCAAATTACCAAATTCGAATCCAAGGAACCCTACATCTCGCTTGGCATGAAACCCAAGCCGTCGTTTCCGAAGCGGATAGCTGGGATTCGGAGTCTCCTCTTAGCGACGCTACGCCTACATTTTCCTTTTCCAATGGACCTACGCTGACATGGAATAAGGCCATTTTACAATCCAAAATTTCGCGCGATAGCCTTGAAATCGCGCCAGACACCTTTCAATGGTCGATTAAAGATCGGCTTGGAATCGGGACGCAAGCGCGCCTGAAAGGCGGTGCTTACGGTGATTGGGAGATAAAAACATTCCAAATAATTCCGCGAAAAGGGGTGTTGGTCAGTCAAGAAGGAACGCTGAAATTAGGCGAACGCTTGCTCGAAGGATCAGGGAAATTATCCCTCAAGCGCAAAGCGGGAACTCCATTTTTCTCCTTTGATTTCCAGTCAAAAACTGAATTAAAAGAACCACTGCAAGGCTTGTATTGGAAGGCTTTTGGTCGTCTACACATTCAAGATAATAAGCAAGGAATTTCCGCGAACGGATCTTCGCCAGCGCGGATAGAAGTCTACACGCAAAAACAGAAATTAGCCGAGTTTAAGACGCCACTGGCCTACATCAGTGCCGATGAGAAAATCCAGATGCCTCAGGGCGAATTCACTGCGTTTGTTGGCCCCAAAGATTCACTTTATCACGCCAATGTGCGTGCGAATTGGGTTCCTGGAGAGGAAGCTTGGCACATAAATCTGAACGAAAGCAAGCAAATGTTTGAAGAAAGTTTCCATCAAATGCGCATTGCTGGGGATTTGGCCATTCTAAAAGTAGCTGCCCAAATGATTGATTTTTACCGTGTTTCGGGGCGGGCTCAAGTACCCGCTTGGGTCGAATCGTTCGATTTTTTTGACGCGGAGCGTATCGACGCTGAACAAGGAATTTTGACCTATGACCCGCTTCGCGTACTGTATAATTATTTGAACGAAACGAAGCAGAGTGAAGCCTATTTGGGAGATATAGCCACTCGTTATCAGCGGGATCCCAAAACGCTACAAGGTGGCTTCGAACAATTTAAACGCGCAGGATTATTGAATTATCAAGCGTCCACTGATCGGGTTTCTTGGACGCGCCTCGGGAAACATTATGCCCAAGTCAAGTTTGCAAAAAAAGACTTTGATCGGTTTTATGTTCCTTCCTATGGCAACTTAGTGCCTCGAGATTCCGCCAATATTTCCCTTGATTTGGCACAAAAAAAACTCATGGTTCGGGGGATTAAAGAAGTCATGGTTTCGGATTCGTTAAAGGCTAATTTCCTTCCTTCCGATTCCCAAATTTCCTTCAGCCAAGGACGTGATTTCGACTTCAAAGGCGAAATAAAAATAGGCAATTACCGCTTTCGTGGTCCCGCATTTTATTTCAATTTTACCAATTTTGCAGTTCAATTTCCCAAGATTGATTCCATTACTTTCTTGCCGAAAAACAGCTCACATGAAGTAGGGGGTCAGTTTAAATATGAAGCAGGCACGATCCTGCTAAGCCCGCCATCCAACAAATCAGGCCGGAATGGAATCGCAGCCTACCCCAAATTACTTATTCCGAATGGGGTCATTTCTTATTTCGATGAAGACTGGCGCGCGCAAGGCGTGTATACCAAAAAGCATTATTTCAAAGTGCCGCGTATCGAATTAGATAGTCTCACCCAAAAGGAAATTACCTTTCAAGGGAATTTTTATTCAGATGGTTTATTACCCACACTGAAGGCCTCGTTGATTTTGATGCCCGACCAATCTTTTGGTTTTCAATATACCAGCAAATCGCCGCTAGAAATTTATAAAGGGCAAGCGAAATATACGCTAGGTGCCGCGCTATCGATGGATCGAGCCGGTCTGAAAAGCCAGGGAACGCTGCAATATCTCGGATTACAAGCCCAAGAAAAAGCCACCCATTTTTACCCGGATTCGTTGATTTCAGCCGGAACAGAAGCTAAAATAACATCCCTTTTTGGAGGTAAATCTATTTTCCCAGAAGCTAAAATTCCTGTCCATACGTTGCGCTGGATTCCGTCGCAAGACAGTTTGTGGATCCAGCCTGAAAAAACAGCCATTTCGCTTTTCCAAAATCAGGTGCAACTAGAAGGCCGACTCGGCATGCATCAGAAACAAGTATTTGCCCAAGGGAAAATGATGTATAATGACGGCGTTTTCGTGGGCAATAACTTTCGATTAAATGCTACTTCGTGGCATGGGGATCAGGTGGAGATGAAGATAGGCCGACAAATGGCTTTGTTCAAACCTGCAGTTCAAGCGCAATCAGTAACCATTGACGCGACAGTGGGTACAGGGAAAATGACAATCAAGCCGATGAAAGGCGAGGAAAGCCCCATTGTATTCCCATTTATTGCCTACCAAAGTACACTCAAAGATGCTGTTTGGGATACGCAAAACCAGACGTTTAAATTGACAGGGAAGTCGGGGTTTGAACTGCAGCGTTGGGCAGAAAATGACAGCTTAATTCCAGATCAATCGCAAGGGCTCATTCGCGCAAGTTCAGCAGAATATGACTTGAAAGCGCAAATTTTATCGCTCGCAGGAGTTAAAGAGGTAGGCTCAGGACCAAGCCAAATTTATCCAGCAAAAGGACTTTTTGGTTTACAAAAAGATGGCGCCTTTAAACCGTTTGCTGGCGCGCGCGCGTTGTTAAACGGAACACATATGTTGGCCGACTTAAAAGTAACCGAAGGGAATTCAACTTCTTGGAAGGGCGAGGCGAATTATTTATTTCCTCGGAGTGATGGGGATACGGTAAAAGTGGCCTTACGCAATTTTGCATTTGTGGAGTCGGTTTTGGCGAATAAAAAAACAGAAACGGTTATTACGGCGGAGGGGTTAATTGCCGAGAAAACGCCATTGAATTTTAGTAAACATCAGCAATTTAAGGGAGAAGTTGCGCTGAATTCTGGGAAGGCAAACTTGCAGTTTAAAGGATATTTGCGTCCCGTTTTGGGCTTACCTAATTTCAAGGCGGCATGGATTCCATTTGAAAATGCGAAGGGAGAAACCCCAACGCTTAAGCTGGATCCAAGTGTTCGCGATGAGGCCGGTCGGCCAGTGACGGCGGGAATTTTTATCAATGCGGATAATAAATTATACCCGACATTTTTGGGGCCGGTATCCGACGACTTAGATCCGGTGTTGTTTCAAGCGGAAGGGGAAGTTGTGGAGGAAAAGGATCGCTATGAGGTGAAGGGAAAAGATTCAGAAATCCGTTTGTTTGTGGAAAAGAGACGCATGGAGGCGGAAGGAGCGGTGCAGTTGTTTACAGGGAATAAGCCGATCAAGGCATTTGGTAAAATAGATATGTCCACGGATTCCTTGGTGCCACGTTTGGAAACCTGGTTAAGTCTGCAATTTGCCTTCCCGCCAAATTTATTGAAAGTAATGGGCGACCGCATCGTCAAGTTTGGTCTTGATGAAGGAATACCTGGAGAGTCTGCGGATGAGCCTGAAAATCGAGATGCGTATTTAAAGCGAGCCACACAGGTGTTGGGGCGTGCGATTCCGGAAGCGATTCGCACCAAAATGGATCAAGTACATTTGGGCTTGGATAAGGTAGCGCCAGAATTTGGGGGAAGTATTAATCTTTCGGCGGTTCGTTGGGTTTGGTCGCCAAATACTTCTTCGTTTTATTCGGTGGGAGGTTTACCAGTGGTGAATGTGGGGCCTGTGGATGTGAATAGTACGGTGAAAGGATATATGGAAGTGATTAAGAAGCCGAGTAAAGAGGAGTTTTATGGTTATTGGGAATTGTCGGAGGACCTTTGGTATTATTTTGCCTATTTTAATGGCGAATTAGGTGTTTATTCGTCGGATAATGCCTTTCTTGCGGCGATTCGCGAGGCAGTGAAGGGAGATAAAAAGGGAAAATTGGCGGTTGTAGAAGCCGCTGCGGATGAAAAGGACGCATTTTTGAAGCGGTTTTTAAGTTATTATCGTGGGGTGTCACCTACTAAAAAAGCGGCACCAGTGAAGAAGCCGGCACCAGCCAAGCCGGCAGTAAAAAAGGGAGGATTTTAAAATGGAAACGAAATTAGGTAAGCTGTTTAGATTCATGGATACGTTGGGTTTGGGGGAAAGAGACCCTTTTGGTAATCCCATCTTGTTTAAGCGAATTATCGTGATGATTCTTGGCTTTATTTCATACAATCGATTGAATGTTTACAATAAAACAAAGGTTACGGGGACAGAATATTTAGACGATTTACCGATGAACGGCGTCTTGTTTTTACCGAACCACCAAACGTATTTTATGGATGTGGTGTGTTTATATCACATCTTTTTTTCGGTCAAATGGGGCTTTCGGAATTCTTTGAATTACCCGATTTATTTGTTGGCCCCGCGATCCAATTTATTCTATGTGGCGGCGTCTGAGACCATGAAAAATGATGGTTTATTACCTCGGGTATTGGCATTTGCTGGGGCGATTTTAGTGAATCGTTCGTGGCGTGCGGAGGGTAAAGATGTGAAGCGTGAAGTGGATTTAGCGGCTGTGGAGAAGATTGGAAAAGGCTTGAAATTTGGTTGGGTAGTTAGTTTTCCACAAGGTACAACGCGTGCGCTTGCGCCTTTGCGAAAGGGAACGGCGCACTTGATTAAAGGAGAAAATCCCATTGTGGTGCCGGTGCGCATCAATGGATTTCGCCGTGCATTTGATAAGAAAGGCTTGTTGATGCGCAAGCGAAATACAACGTTGACTGTTGAATTCCGTGAACCCATTCGCTTTGATGCGTCCGCGACGCCAGAGGAAATTTTGGAGCGTTTGCGTGTTGAAATTGGATTGGAAGCGGAGGCATGTTAACGAAGACCAAAGGCTTGGTGATTTCGAATATGCGTTACCGCGAATCATCGTTGCTGGTCACGATTTATACGGCTGAATGCGGGATTACAACCTACATTGAAAATGGGGTGCGATCCGTGAAGGCGAAACATAAAATGGCACTTTTCCAGCCATTGACCTTGTTGGACCTCGAGGTTTTTCACAAGCCAGGCAAGGGAATTCATCGTATTTCTTCTGCCAAATGCTATTTCCCCTACCGAAAAATCCCCTTTGACATCGCCTATTCAAGTATTGCTTTGTTTTTGAGTGAGGTCTTGTCGAAAGTGTTGAAGGAGGAGGAGGCGAATCCGGTATTGTTTGAATTTCTGGAATCTTCGTTTCAATTTTTGGATCAGGCTCCTGGACATACGGAGAATTTTCACTTGCAATTCTTGTGGAATTTGACCGAGTTTCTAGGCTTTTACCCGGGTTTGGTGTCTGAATTTTTGGAGCAATTGCGTGCGGCGGGTGTTCCGGGTTTGGCTGAGATTGATGTGGAGGCTTTAAGCGCGCTATTTGGTGCAGTTTACGGGCAAGAGGTGGTGATGAAGCGCGGCCAAAGGCAAGCGGTGCTGGCCTCATTAATTTATTATTATCAATTGCACATGGAATCGTTTGGCGACTTACGTTCGTTGCAAATTTTACAGGAGGTATTAGCATGAGTCGTTTGTTGCGCTATCAGATTGAGGGAGAGGATCGCTTTTTGTCGATCTCGCTGGAGTTTACGCCACAACGCGTGGGACCACAGGAAATTCATTTGCCTATTTGGCGGCCGGGGCGGTATCAGGCACAATATTTTGCTAAAAATATAGCGACGATTCAGACCTCGAGAGGTTCGATTGTTAAGTCGGGTTTATCCTCGTGGACGTTGGATGTGGATTCCTTGGAGCCTGTCGTTTTAACATACCGTTATTTTGCGGATCAGCCGGATGCAGGTGGTTGTGTTTCGCAGGCCGATTTCTTATACGTCAATTTTATTGCATGTTTGGTTTTTCCGCATCGGGGTGAAAATAGACCTTGTGAAGTCAATATCAAGCTGCCGGGTAATCACAAAACGGCCTGTTCGTTAACTATGGACGGGTCTACTTGGCGTGCGAAATCGTATCGCGAATTGGTTGATTCTCCATTCATTTCAGGTCCAGAAATATTTGCTCACAGCTGGAAATCACGTGGGGTGCGGTTTTTTGTACAGGGCGTCGGGCCTAAGCACCATTTTTCACCACGTTTATTGCAGGCCTACGCGCGTTTTGTGGATTACCAGATTGCGTACATGGAGGGATTCCCGGGCAAGAAATATCATTTTTTACATTGGATTTGCCCGAAGCCATTTTACCATGGGGTGGAGCATACGGCATCTACGATGATGGTGATGGGGCCGGAGGATCGAGATTCGTATGACGATTTGATTGGTTTGGCTTCGCATGAATTATTTCATGTGTGGAATGTGGCGACGATCCGACCGAAGGAATTATTGCCGTATGATTACACGAGGCAAGTGATTTTCGATACGGGCTGGGTGATCGAAGGGATTACAACGTATTTGGGAGATTGGTTTTTGTGGGCGTCGGGTGTGGTGACTGCCGATGAATATCTGGGGATGTTGCTCGGGAATTTGAAATTACATTTTGAACGGGATGGCGAGTCCAAGCAATCGTTGGTCGAAAGTTCGATTGACTTATGGTTGGATGGCTACGGCCAGGCCTTACCGGGGAAACGGGTATCCATTTATTTCAAGGGAGCACTGGTGGCGTTGGCCTTGGATTTGATGATTCGCCAAAGATTCAATCACCAGCGATCCTTGCGCGATGTGCTGCTGGCCATGAAGTCGGAATTCAAAAAAGGGTACACGCGGACCGATTTTTATGCGTTGGTAGAAAAAGTATACGAAGCATCGTTAAGTGACTTTTGGCGAATCTGGGTGGAGGGCAATGAACCATTAGCTAAACGAATAGGCGACTTGATGTCATTTGTAGGCTTGGAATTTGAGGAATCTCCGATGCGTTTAGAGATCAAAAATTCGGCTTCATTGGCTGCATTCCAGGTTATAAACAGTCGAAATCAGCATATTTAGGGCGAAATAGGAACTAATTTGGCTAAATTGTATGAACGGTATAGCCTATATGTTTTTGATATTTACCCCCATGAAAGAATATTCGATGCGGATTCGCAAATTTCGCCAGTTACAAGACCTTAGTCAAGAATTTATGGCGATGCAGATGGGCATTACGATGTCTGCCTATTCCAAAATCGAACGGGGTAAAACGGAGTTAACGCTCTATCGTTTGGGCCAAATTGCCACGGTGCTTCAGGTAGACCTAATTGATTTTCTAAGAGACGAAACGGTCGCGCAAGTCGCCGAGGCTGCCATCCCAGCTTATGGTTTTGTGACGCGAGGGGAATTTGCCGAACAGGCTGCTGCGCTCCATGAAGTACAGCTGAAATTAAGCGAAATCCTGTCCAAACTGCCGCAATAAATTCCTACCTTTGTCGCTTAAATTCATCGTTATGCTACAAAGGCCCCGTAGAAATCGTCAAAGTGCTGTCATTCGTGATATGGT
>JACCDW011037966.1_pt1 | contig 14157 bp, 12 predicted proteins | sample 7449781 | NCBI WGS metagenome assembly JACCDW01 (sample SAMN15323449, study PRJNA562643) | freshwater metagenome | isolation source: river surface water | place: USA:Blue River Watershed | collected 2017-08-18 | reverse complement strand
CGATCTACAGTTTCTGGTTCCGTCAATCTGGTGACTGCAAGTAGAAATAGCGCCATCAATATCAACTTTGTGAAGTAAGAGAACATAGCCAGTGCCATTGTTGCAATTGGATTAGCATCACGGGTTACTCTTGCAACAAGTAGTGATACTGAGAAGAAGATTATTACGGTAAATGATGCCAAACTAGCTCCGTAAAAACCAGCCAAACCAGAAATAATTGTTGCAACTATTGATGAAATAAACGAAAGCGAAATCGCAGGAAGAAGCGCACCTTTCCACATTGCTTGATTCGAATTCTTAATTTCCATTTGTGCTTACTTTCGCATTTCTAACAGTTAACAAAAAGGCAGCAAAGAAGAGAATTGGTCCCGATAGAAAAGCCAACCAGACAGGTAGGAAGGCCGATAACATTGCTGGAACTGCAAGCATTGCCGTTGCAAAATAAAGAATTACTGTGGTGCGCAACTGCGAATTACCTAATTTCATTAACTTATGATGTAGATGCTCATTATCTGGAGCAAAAGGCGACTTTCCTTGTCGAATTCTCCGTACGACTGCTAGCGCAAAATCTAGAAGCGGCACTGCCAGAACTGCAAATGGCAACAAGAGCGGTAGCGCAGCGGGACCAATATTCTCAGCAAAGACTGCGTTCGCATCTATTTGCCCCATTAGGGTAATTGCAGATGCAGCGAGCAATAAACCTAGAAACATCGAACCAGAGTCGCCCATAAAGATTCTTGCCGGGTAAAGATTATGCGGTAGAAAACCGATACAAACACCTATTACTAGCGCGGTAACTAACGATGGCGCACCAGCTCTACTAAAACCATTCTCGATTGCTAAAAGGTATGCGAAACCGAAAAATGAAGCGGCGGAAATTGCCACAATACCTGTTGCCAAACCATCTAAGCCATCGACAAAATTAACTGCATTTATTATCACCAAGACAATAATTACAGTTAGAAATTGGCCGATATTGCTTGGTAAAACAATGATGCCATTTATCGGTAGCCAAATTAATTGGATTCCAAAAATTAGGAGAATTCCTGCTGCCAATCCTTGTCCTGCTAGTTTAGTTACGGCATCTAATTCAAATCGATCATCAAGCATACCGATTAGTAAAACAAAAGTTCCAGCTAGAAAAATCCCAAGAAGTTCTCGGCCATATGCCTTACCAACAAGATTTAAATTTTGAACCGCCAGCAAGGTGGCACCGGTAGATATCCACATCGCTACACCGCCCCACCTGGCGGTAGTTTGAGTATGAATATCTCTATCTCGAACTTTGGCGACTGCATTTACCCGCAGCGCAAATTCACGAATAACAGGCGTCAAAATATAAGTTAGCGCTGCAGCAATTAATAAAGTAAGTGAATACTCGCGCATTAACTTGGGTAAACCGGGAATCTTGCAGTCAACGAATTTACTTCACTGCGAATTGCTGCTGCTTTGGAATCATCTTCACCATCTTTTATTGCGCGAGCAATCAGAGATGCAATTACTGGCATCTCGCTTAATCCCATTCCCTGAGTGGTAACCGCAGGTGTACCAACTCGGATTCCGCTGGTAACTGCTGGAGTCTCCGGGTCGTATGGAATTGCATTCTTATTTAAAGTAATTCCTGATCTACCGCATCTTTCATCAGCTATCTTTCCGTTAATACCGGTGCTTCTAATATCAATTAAAGCTAGGTGCGTATCTGTGCCACCAGAAACTGCGCGCATCCCCTCGTTTTCAAGAGATTTTGCGAGTTCTTTCGCATTAGCAATGACTTGCTTTGCATACTCTTGATATGAAGGCTGCAAGCATTCCTTTAGCGCAACTGCCTTTCCAGCGACTGCGCTCATGATTGGACCGCCCTGCATCCCTGGAAATACCGCCTTATCAATTGCAGCAGCATGTTCTGATTTTGAAAGAATCATTCCGCCGCGTGGTCCTCGTAAAACTTTATGGGTAGTAAATGAAACTACATCAGCATATGGAACTGGTGATGGAATCGCTTTACCGGCAACCAGGCCGATGAAATGTGCCGCATCTACCCACATGATTGCACCAACTTCATCGCAAATTTCTCTAATTTTCTTAAAATCAATAAGTCTTGGATAGGCAGTCGCGCCAGAACAGATCATTCGAGGTCGAACGCGCTTTGCGGTCTCGCGCAATTCGTCGTAATCGATTAGTTCATCTTCTTTTCTAACACCATAAGACTCAACATTGAACCATTTACCAGAGAAATTTACTTTTGAACCATGAGTCAGATGTCCACCATGTGGCAGTGACATCGCAAGTACTGTGTCACCTGGTTTCGTAAATGCCAAATAAACGGCAACATTGGCACTTGCTCCAGAGTGAGGTTGTAAATTCGCATGTTCTGCACCGAAAAGTTCTTTAGCTCTTTGAATACCGATAATTTCGGCCTTATCAACTTCTTCACATCCTCCGTAATAGCGTTTTCCGGGATACCCCTCGGCATATTTATTTGAAAGAGTTGATCCGAGAGCAGCCAGAACAGCAGGTGAAGTTAAATTCTCACTTGCAATTAATTGTAAGTTCTTACGTTGTCGATCAAGTTCTGAAAGTAATATTGCAGCAATTTCAGGGTCTTGAGACTTAAGTTGATCAAAATCGGCGCCGAAGAACTGTGACATGTTGGAATCCTACGCCCTTGCGATTTATGCGGGCACTGCAATGTTAGGTGTCACCGTGCGCAAATCTGCGAGCGTGATCGCTCCTTGCCGAATCAGGGTGATGCCATCGGACTTAACCGAAATAACTGTGCTCGCCTTTCCTTCTGGTAACTCCCCCGCGTGAAAGGTGAACGCGTAATCACTATCGAGAGCTGGAAAAATAACGCCTTTTCGATTTGGTGCGGTTCCAGTTCTACTAGCAGAAGCAATTGCCAGAGGACCGGCAGCTAGGGCAACATCTCTAATAAATTTTGCATCTGGCACTCGAATTGCAATCTCCGTTAAAGATCTGGCATCTCCAAGATCCCAAACCAATCCTTCAGCTGGTGAAATTCGTAGAGTTAACAATCCGGGCCAAAATTTTTCACAGATACTTTTAGTTGTAGCTCCAAATTCTCTAGTAATTCCCGTAGCAGTCTTAAGATCTCCAACTATTACCTGAGCCGCAACTCCTCGATCATCACCTCTAATTGTGTGAATTTTCTTAACGGCTCCATGATTAAACGCATCGGCAACAAAAACATAAGCATGTTCCAATGGTGCGATAATTATTTTTCCCTCTTGTAATGCAGAGATGGCTAACTCTGATAATTTGGTCTGGTCGTCGCTATTTAAATCTAGCTGTTCAGCCATCTTTACTCCTTCTGGCCGAAATCCATCTTGGTCGGTCGTTAAGATCTTTAAAATGAAGTATTTCATAGAAGTTTGGCGCCAGAATTGACTCTATTTCAGCAGACTGTGAATCATCGTGCTCCAATAGCAGTAGCGCTGAAGGTTTGAGAAGTCGTTTCGCTGCTTCTATAAAAGTCTTTGGAATCTCCAATCCGGTTTCCCCGCCAAAAAGCGCAGTCTTTGGCTCATGCAAAAGTTCTTTTGGTAACGAACCAATAGCTTCAGAGATATAGGGAGGGTTGGCAACTACCAGATCTGATTTAACTCCTGTTAATGCATCACTTACTGATTCCTTAACCACTCGAACATCTACATCATGTTTACCGATATTTTTAATTAACCATTGAGCTGCGACTTCATCATTTTCTACAGCGATTACATTTACCAATAGACCACGCTTGCGAGCTTCATCGGCAATAGAAATTGCAATCGCACCGCTACCCGAACCGAGATCTATCACGGAAGTTTGCTGCTTATTCCATTCTATATTCGATTGAATTCGCTCAATCTCAACCAGCGCCGCATCAACCATCAACTCGGTTTCCGGACGAGGGATTAGAACGCCTGGACCGACATCAAAGATCAAGTATCGAAATGGCGCCTCTCCGGTCAGATACTGCAACGGTATACCAGAAATTCTCTGCGCGAGAAGATCTGAAAACTCTAACTCTTGCTCTTTTGTTAATTGAAACTCTCGCGAATGTAAATCCATGCGAGAGACTCCCAAGACAAATGCTGCAATTAACTCTGCATCAACTTTGGAGATATTGACGGTTTCCAACTCGCTTCTTGCAGCGCGGAGTAAATCTTTTAACATTTTATGCCTCTGCGGCGGCAAGCTTCTCTGACTTATCGGCTTCTAGTAGCGCATTTACAACATCATCTAATTCACCGTTTAGGACAGCATCTAAATTATTTGATTTGAAATTGACGCGATGATCAGTTAATCGATTTTCCGGAAAGTTATATGTTCGAATGCGCTCGGAGCGGTCGACAGTTCTTACTTGGCTCTTTCTGGTTGCTGCAGCTTCCGCATCCGCTGCTTCTTGAGCTGCGGCCAATAACCTGGCTCGAAGAATTCGAAGCGCTGATTCCTTATTCTGAAGCTGGCTCTTTTCATTTTGGCAAGAAACTACGATCCCAGTTGGTAAATGAGTAATTCTCACTGCAGAATCGGTTGTGTTAACGCTCTGACCACCAGGTCCCGATGAACGATAAACATCAATTCGAAGTTCGTTCATATTAATTTGTACATCGATTTCTTCTGCTTCAGGGAGAACAAGCACACCGGCCGCAGAAGTATGAATTCGACCTTGTGATTCCGTCTCAGGTACACGTTGCACTCGGTGAACGCCGCCTTCAAACTTTAACTTGGCAAAAGGCGCAGTTCCAGGCTGACTTCCGCTGCGAGCCTTTACTGCAACTGATACATCTTTATACCCACCTAAGTCACTTTCAGTCGCATCAATAATTTCTGTTTTCCAACCTTGGCGTTCGGCAAATCGCAGATACATACGTAATAAGTCGCCTGCAAAAAGTGCCGATTCATCACCGCCGGCACCTGCTTTAATCTCCAAAATTACATCTCGGTCATCATTTGGATCGCGAGGAAGTAGAAGTTCTTCTAAGAGAGCTCCCGATTTTTCTAGAGCTTCACGTAGTGTTGGAACTTCGGCTGCAAAATCTGCATCAGTTGCCGCAAGCTCTTCAGCAGTTTTTAAATCATCTGCCGCCTTCAAGTAATCACGATAGCCAGCAACGATTGGTCCGAGTTGCGCATATCGCTTACCTAATTGGCGAGCTTTTCCTTGATCGGAGTGAATTGCAGGATCTGCCATCGCAACTTCAAGAGATTCATACTCTTTAAGAATCTCAGGCATGGTCGCAAATCGATTCTCTTTATTCGACACTTTCACTCCTTTCTAAATTTATCTATTTACCTCAAAAATAAAAGAAGACCGCCTCCTCGAAATTATCGAGGATGATGCGGTCTTCTTTAAAGAAAGCTACTTCTTATTATTTGCCTTGTTTAGGCGCTCCTGGAACTTAGCAACTCGGCCACCAGTATCAAGGATGCGCTGCTTACCGGTATAGAACGGGTGACAGACTGAGCAAACTTCTACGAATAGTGATCCGGAATCAATTGTGGAGCGAGTTTGAAAGGTTTCGCCACAACCGCAAGTGACGGTAGTCGTCACGTAATTTGGATGAATCTCGTTCTTCATTTTTTCTCCTTTCGCTGGGTCCGAAAATCGGTGAACCAGCGGAGCGGTAGGTTATCCAACCTTTAGATAAAGGGCTAATTTCCGTTCTGATCTGGACCAACTGTGGTCTTTTGAACCTGCATCAAGAACTCGACGTTGGACTTAGTGCCCTTCATCTTCTCGAGCAATAGTTCCAGAGCTTGCTGAGAGTCAAGTGCATGTAGCACACGACGCAATTTCCAGACAATATTTAATTCCTCAGGCCCCATAAGAATTTCTTCTTTACGAGTTCCTGATGCATCAACATCTACGGCTGGGAAGATTCTCTTGTCGGCAAACTTACGATCAAGTTTCAATTCCATATTGCCTGTTCCTTTGAATTCTTCGAAGATAACTTCATCCATCTTCGATCCAGTTTCAACAAGAGCAGTAGCCAAAATAGTAAGTGAACCGCCTTCTTCAATATTTCTTGCGGCACCAAAGAACTTCTTTGGTGGATAAAGAGCTGCTGAATCAACACCTCCGGAGAGAATTCGCCCAGATGCAGGTGCAGCGATGTTATATGCGCGACCCAAGCGAGTGATTGAATCAAGTAGAACTACAACATCATGACCTAGCTCTACAAGTCGCTTTGCTCTTTCGATCGCCAATTCGGCAACAGTGGTGTGATCATCTGCTGGTCGATCGAAGGTAGAAGCAATTACTTCTCCCTTCACTGATCGTTGCATATCAGTAACTTCTTCGGGCCGTTCATCAACAAGAACAACCATCAGATGACATTCTGGATTGTTAGTTGTAATCGCATTTGCAATCGATTGTAAGACCATGGTCTTACCAGCTTTTGGTGGCGAAACTATCAAACCACGTTGCCCCTTACCGATTGGAGAAATTAGATCAATTACGCGAGTTGTTAAAACATTTGGTTCTGTCTCAAGTCTTAGCCGCTCTTGCGGATATAGCGGAACTAGTTTGGAAAACTCAACTCGATCTTTCGCGGTCTCTGGGTCCATTCCATTTACGGTGTCTACGCGAACTAGTGCATTAAATTTTTCACGACGTTCACCTTCGCGTGGTTGACGAACCTGTCCGGTAACGACATCACCTTTGCGAAGTCCGTAACGACGAACTTGGCTTAATGAAACATAAACATCGTTTGGTCCCGGCAGATATCCACCAGTTCGGATAAATGCATAATTTTCCAAAATATCTAATAGTCCGCCTACTGGAAGCAGAACATCATCTTCAGAGATGACGATTTCTCGTTCGCGATCTCTGCCACGATCTCTATGACGGTCACGTCCTCTATGACGGTCACGACGCCATTCCCGATCATCGCCCTCTTCATTATTTCTCGATTCATTACTTCTTGATTCTTGGCCAGTATTTCCCGTGTTGTTTTCTGGGCTCTCGTCTTCGCCCATATCGCCATCCTCATCTTTATCATTTGAATTCTTATTTCTGCGTTGCATTCTCGCTGCGCGTCGCGCCTCACGTTCTGCTCTTGCTGCTTCTCGATTTGCTGCCTGTAGATCAGCAATAGCTTGAACTAAATCTGGCTTCTTAAGATCACTTGCACCTTCAATGCCAAGATTTGTCGCAATCTTTCTTAACTCCGGAAGTAGCAATGCTGAAAGCTCGCCTGATTCTCTCCGGGCACGTGTGTTGGTTTCTGCCATCTAACTTTCTTTTCTCTAGTTTTGAATTGATTTATTTTTAGTTTAATTACTTCTAATTTGCTATCGGATCGGTAAGAAACCGAAAAGTTTTGGATTAGAGACTCGGCTCGAATACCGCCGGACTAGGAAAATGTATCAGCCCTTCGTGGGTAGGCAAAATCAGGAACTAATTGGTGGCTAAAGCTTGGTGCCTAACTATGCGTTAGAAACGGTCGCACCAGTTGGTGAAAGCTCGAGATCCATAGGCTGGAAAGCCGCCCCTGCACTCTTAATGATGTCATCATGCTCTGCTGCCGTGCTGTTGTGAAGAACCAAGACAGTAGGACCGGCTCCGGAAATCATCGCTGCAACGCCTGCCGATCTCAATTTATTTACAAGATCAATCGATTTAGGCATTCCTTCTTTTCGATATTTTTGATGGAGAAAATCTTCCGTTGCTGCATATAAGAGATCTGGTCTTTGGGAGAGCGCATGAACCAATAACGCAGCTCTTCCGGTATTCATAACTGCTTCTTTGTGAGGAATTGTTTCTGGCAACATCTTTCGAGCTTTTCCTGTTGAAAGTTGGGTACTTGGCACAAATAGAAGTGCGCGGATTGATTGATCAACTGAGATTCTGGCAGCGCAACCTGTTGGAACCCCAACTCGATCTTCCATCCAAGAGATTGTTGCTCCCCCAAGTGCAGCTGCCGCAACATTATCTGGGTGACCTTCGATATCAGTTGCCAGCGCAATTAAATCTTCATCACTCATTAGCGAATTACCAGAGAGAACTAGAGATCTTGCAAGATTCAATCCACCAACAATTGCGGCGGCCGAAGATCCAAGTCCCTTTCCATGCGGAATCTGATTAAGAGCACGAAGCGCAATACCTCTTGGTTTTCCACCCATAAATTCAAAACCACGCATCATTGATTTAATGACTAAGTGCTTTCCATCTAGTTTGGCATCTTGTGCACCTTCACCAGTTACATCTACGTCAAAGACTTCTTCGTCCAGGATTTGTGCAACATACATATCTCGCAGTTCGAGCGCTAAGCCCATTACATCAAAGCCAGGACCAAGATTTGCCAATGATGCTGGTACTGAAACTTGTATCGGAGTTGCTTTGTAAGTTAATCGGTCCTTAAATCCGCGCGCCATGGTTATGCCAATCCAATCACTTCTGCGGCACGTTTAACATCAACCGGAACTACGATCGGCGCTGGCGCCCCCTCTAGTACCCACTGCACATCCTTTAATCCATTGCCGGTAACTGTTACAACAATCTGCTTATCTTTCGGCAATTTTCCTGACTTCTGGTATTTGATTAAGCCAGCGATTCCGGCTGCGCTAGATGGTTCAACAAAAATACCTTCTTCCGAAGCAACTTTTCGGTATGCGCTTAAAATCTCTTCATCAGTTACTGAATCAATCAATCCTCTGGATTCATCACGCGCAGCAATTGCCTGTTTCCAGGAAGCTGGATTTCCAATTCGAATCGCAGTTGCAATAGTTTCCGGATTCTTAACAATTTCACCATTTACTATCGGTGCCGCACCAGCGGCTTGAAAGCCCCACATCGCCGGCCTCGATTTAGCCGCACCGACATACTCGACATAGCCTTTCCAATAAGCGGTGATATTTCCAGCGTTGCCAACCGGTAAAACATGAATATCAGGCGCTCTTCCCAGCGCATCTATTACTTCAAAGGATGCGGTTTTCTGTCCTTCGATACGAAAAGGATTAACAGAATTAACTAGCGAGACTGGATATTTTTCAGAGAGTTCGCGCGCCAGAGTTAAACAATCGTCGAAGTTTCCATCTACTTGAATTAATTTTGATCCGTGAGCAATTGCTTGCGCCAGTTTGCCCATCGCAATTTTTCCCTGTGGAACCAAAACAACAGGCGTCATCCCGGCTTTAACTGCATAAGCTGCAGCGCTAGCACTTGTGTTACCTGTTGATGCGCAAATTACTGCTTTTGCGCCAGCCTCTGCCGCTTTGGAAATCGCGACAGTCATTCCTCTATCTTTAAACGAACCAGTTGGATTATTACCTTCAACTTTCAACCAAACTTCATTACCTAACATTGCAGATAATTTCTCTGCTAAGACAAGAGGCGTTCCGCCCTCATTCAAAGTTATAACTGGAGTCTTTTTACTAACCGGTAATCGTTTGCGATATTCCTCAATTACGCCGCGCCATTGGTGTGCACCTTTACCGCTAATGAGCTTCACTCTTGCCCACCTTCGACACGCAAAACGCTCTCTACGCTCTTTACTACATCGCTCTTAGCCAGGGCAGAAACAGTTGCAGCAAGTGCGCTCTCTTTTGCCTTATGAGTCATAAGTATTAGTTCAGCGCTTGCACCTTGGCCGGATTGGCGAACCGTCTCAATCGAGACATTGTTTGCAGCAAAAATCTGAGCGACTGTTGCAAGAACTCCTGGTTTATCCGCAACATCCATACGAATTAGATATCTCGTTAGGACATTACCGCGATCAGCAAGTCGCAGTTCTACATAATCACTCTCACCATGACCCTCTCCGCCACGCGTTTTATTTCGCGCAATCGCAATTAGGTCACCCAATACAGCGCTCGCAGTCGGCGCTCCGCCAGCGCCACGACCGTAAAACATTAACTCGCCGGCTGACTCTGCCTCAACAAATATTGCATTAAAAGCTCCACGAACTGAGGCCAGTGGATGTTGTCGCGGTATCAGCGTTGGATGAACCCGGATAGTGATCTCATCAATATTGCTATTTGTGCTTACTTCGGCAATGGCAAGTAATTTGATGACATGGTTTATATCGTGCGCAACTGCAACATCTCGTGCTGAAATCTTTGTAATTCCTTCGCATGAGACATCTTTGATATTTACTCGCGTGTGAAAAGCCAACCCCGCCAAAATTGCAGCTTTAGCTGCTGCATCAGTTCCTTCGACATCGGCAGTCGGATCAGCTTCAGCAAAACCAAGTGCTTGAGCCTCAGAGAGCGCGGTTGCAAAGTCACTTCCCGATTCATCCATTTTGGTCAAAATGTAATTAGTAGTTCCATTCACGATTCCCATAATTCGATGCACATGGTCGCCAACAATTGATTCTCTAAGTGGTCTCAAAATTGGAATTGCGCCACCTACTGCAGCTTCATAATAAAGATCTACACCATTCTTATCTGCTGCTTCAAAAAGTTCAGCACCGTGATTAGCCAAGAGCGCCTTATTAGCGGTAATAACTGATTTACCATTTTGAATTGCAGTCATTAGAAGTTCTCGAGCGGGTTCAAGTCCGCCCATTACTTCAATAATGATGTCGATTTCCGGATCGGTTACCAATGAGTTTGCATCTTCTGTCAAAATAGCTTTATCAATACCCTCACGTTTTACATTTATATCTCGAACTGCAATCTTCTTAATTCGAAGTTTCGCACCTGAACGAGCCGCAAAATCACCAGAGTCTTCTTTAATGAGTCTTACAACTTGCGAACCCACTACACCACAGCCAATCAAGCCGATAGCTAGTTCACTCTTAACTTCGCTCACTTCTGCTCCCTTATCGGACTGGCGGGTTCATGAACATCTAGGGCTAGGAGATCTGCCTCTGTCTCGCTACGGATAATGGTACGAGCACTTCCGTTACTAACTGAAATTACCCCTGGTCTTGGAACATGATTGTAATTACTTGCCATGCTCCTGCCGTAGGCGCCGGTTACTGGGATTGCAAGTAAGTCGCCTGGCGAAATATCACTAGGCAATTCAATGTTGTTAATCAAAATATCACCAGATTCGCAATGTTTTCCTACTACACGACAGTCTCTTGAATTGCTCGATGATGTGCGGTTAGCAATTTCTGCAATGTACTGCGCACCATAAAGCGCAGTTCTTATGTTGTCGCTCATTCCGCCATCTACTGCTACATAAAGTCTAGATTCGCCATTTTCAAGTTTAACTTCTTTGGTTGTGCCAACCGAATAAATAGTTGTCATGGACGGTCCAACGATTGCCCGTCCTGGTTCAATGGAAACTTTCGGTACTGAAATATTTACTCTCATTGATTCTTGATTAACAATCTTTGCGATTTGCGCGAGCATTTCCGCAGGTGCTATTGGATTATCAGAGTCAATATAGGCAACTCCGAAACCGCCACCTAGATTCAAATCAGATAACTCTTTACTAAATTCTTTAGCGTATCGACCCATAAAATCAATTAAGCGAGTGGCGGTTTCCTGAAAGGCCTCGTCGCTAAAAATCTGCGAGCCAATGTGAGCATGCACTCCCATCAAACGAAGCGAACTGGTCTCCTCAATCTTTTTAACTGCTTGCCATGCCGCGCCAGAGGCGATGGAGAAACCAAATTTCACATCTTCATGCGCAGTAGAAATATATTCATGGGTATGAGCTTCAACGCCGGGAGTTAATCTAATTAAAATCTCTTGTACTAGATTTCTTTCTTCTGCCAATCTGGCTACTCGATCAATTTCCTGCATTGAGTCAACAACTATTCTTCTTACGCCATATTCCATCGCAGCTGCGATCTCACGCTCAGACTTATTATTTCCATGCATCTCAAGTCGAGCCGGCGGGAATTTTGCGGCCTTAGCAACGGCCAACTCGCCTCCAGTGCATACATCCAAATCCAGTCCTTGCTCTTCAACAATTTTGGCAACTTCGATACATAAAAAGGCCTTGGCAGCATAAATAACGGAACCTGAATTAGCTGCAAATACCTTTGTTAATTCGCTCTTCCAACTAGTCGCACGTGCACGAAAGTCATCTTCATCGAAGATAAAAATAGGCGATCCGTATTTTGCAACTAGATCAGATACTTGGCAGCCACCAATAATTAATTTTCCATCGATTCTCTTCGAATTTTTTGACCAGATTTTCGCTAAGAGCTCGCTCATATTTACATCCGCTCCGGAGAGCTAACGCCCAATAGCGTTAATCCATTCGCGATCACTTGCATGGTCGCGGCACAAAGAGTTGCGCGAGTCTGATGGATTGCACCAGGTTTCTCATCGCCCATTGGTAATACTCTGCAATCACTGTAAAAACCATGATAAAGAGTGGCTAGATCTTCAACGTAGCGCGCAATTTTATGTGGACTGCGCAACTCTGCTGCGTTAGTAATAACTTCTGGGAATTGCGCTAATCCACCAAGAAGCTCGCGTTCCCGTTGATGCTCCAATAGTTCTGGATTGAAGAAATCTATTCCGTATTTAATTCCTAACTCATCGGCGTTACGTAGCAAAGCCGAAATTCGCGCATGGGCATATTGCACGTAGTAAACCGGATTTTCATTCGTTCGTCGCTTTAATAAATCAACATCCATTGTCATTGGAGTATCTACTGGATAGCGAATGAGTGTGTAGCGAGCGGCATCTACGCCAACTTTTTCAACCAGCTCTTCTAAAGTGATGATGGTTCCGGCACGTTTGGATAGCTTTAGTTCTTCGCCGCCTTCAATAATTTTTACCATCTGGCCAATCAATATTTCTATGTTGTAATCGGGATTATCGCCCGCACATGCTGCAGTTGTCTTTAATCTGCCAACGTAGCCATGGTGATCAGCGCCCAACATGTAAATGCAAATATCAAAACCTCTTGCTCGCTTATCCAGATAATAAGCAGTATCAGATGCGAAATAAGTCAGTTCTCCGCCAGATTTAACTAGTACTCGATCTTTATCATCTCTAAAATCAGTAGTCCTGAGCCAGATTGCTCCTTCACTTTCATAAACATGGCCTTGAGACTTTAATTTTTCGAGTGATTTTTCCCAGGCGTCGCTTTCATGAAGGCTTCGTTCGGAGAACCAAATATCAAAATGAGTGCCAAAATTACCAAGTACATCTTTCTGTTGTTGTAACTGCAGGGAATAACCCGCTTCACGATATGCGATTACCGCCTCTGCTTCGGATAAGTTCCTAAATTCTGGATGTTGCGCATCAATTAATTTTCCTAAGTCGCCAATGTATTCACCTTGATAGCCATCCTCTGGCCGAGGAATTCCAAGAACAGCGGCACGTATTGATGCGCCAAATAGATCCATCTGATTTCCACGGTCATTTATATAAAACTCACGTGTAACTCTCGCACCTGCTGCCGCTAGCACACTCGCTAACGCATCACCGACAGCGGCCCACCGGGTATGACCAAGATGAAGTGGTCCGGTTGGATTAGCGCTGATAAATTCCAAATTAATTGAAGTTCCAGCTAGGACCTTAACTTTTCCAAAATTACTCTTCTCAGTAAGGATCTGATTAACAATGGCTCCTTGACTGCTCTTATTTAAAGTTAGATTTATAAAGCCTGGGCCGGCAATTGAAATTTCTGCAAATAACTTCACATATTCATTACTCGAAAGTCCGGCTTTAACTAGATTAGCAATCTCAATTGGTTTCTTTCCTTCACTCTTTGCTAACGAAAGTGAGATTGAACTTGCATAATCTCCATGATCTCTATTCTTTGGTCGCTCCAATTGAATTAGCGATTCATAATTATCTTCTTTAAATGCTTTTGCAATCTTCAGCGCCTGATCACCATTGAGAGAGCCCTTAGTCACAGCAACTGAAATGACCTCAGCTAGGGCGCGGGCTACCGACCCTTGCGGTGAAAGCTGGTCAGATATAGACACCTAGCCAAGGTTACTGACTCTGCTTCCCTTCAGGCCGCATGAATTTATCGAAACGTTATCTCAAGGGGGTCTAAATGCATCTAAATACGCAGGAATAACCGAACAGAGTTACTAGCTCCATATTCCTATTTATCTTCTTGCAGAGTAGGTTTCGCTTCACTCAATCAGGGCACTCGCCCTGTATCGAAGAAAATACTTACTTTCGAAAGGGTAAAAAGTATGAAGAATCGTCGTCTAGCGATCTCTGCAGTGATTGCAGCGTTCGCTTTGATTCTCACCGGTTGCGGTAGCTCATCAGACAATG
>JACCDW010319192.1_pt1 | contig 14157 bp, 7 predicted proteins | sample 7449781 | NCBI WGS metagenome assembly JACCDW01 (sample SAMN15323449, study PRJNA562643) | freshwater metagenome | isolation source: river surface water | place: USA:Blue River Watershed | collected 2017-08-18 | reverse complement strand
GTACTTTGTCGCGTGTTGGCGAGTTTGAAGACTCAATCGAGAACTGCAAAGTAGAAATCAGTTTCGATGAAAAGGCCAAGACACTCACCATATCGGATTCCGGTATCGGGATGACAGAAGAAGAGGTTGAGAAATACATCACCCAATTGGCATTTTCCGGCGCCCGCGAATTTGCAGAGCAGTGGAAAGACAAAGATCCCGATCAAATGATTGGTCACTTCGGTTTGGGATTCTACTCTGCCTTCATGGTTTCTAAAATGGTGGCCATCGAAACGAAGTCCTACCAAAAAGGAGCACAAGCCGTACACTGGGATTGCGATGGCGCAACCAGTTACAACATTGGCAAAGGCAAACGCAAGAAGCGCGGAACCGATGTCATTTTGCATTTGACCGATGAAGATGCAGAAACCTACTTGTCCAAGTGGAAACTCCGGGAGCTTTTGCGCAAATACTGTCGCTTCCTACCCATACCGATCACATTTGACGGTGAGGATATAAACAATACGCAGCCCATATGGACAAAAAAGCCCGCAGAATTGGAGTCTGAGGACTATAAAAAGTTCTTCGAGGAACTTTACCCTGCCCAAGAAGCTCCCTTGTTTAACATTCACATCAATACCGATTACCCCTTCAACCTTACGGGCGTTTTGTACTTCCCAAAGGTGAATGAGGCCATCGACAACCGTCAGAACCGCGTACAACTTTACTGCAACCAGGTGTTCGTAACGGAGGATGTGAAAGATGTGTTGCCCGAGTATTTGGTGTTATTGAAAGGAGTGATCGACTCGCCAGATATTCCGTTGAACGTATCGCGTAGTTCTTTGCAGAGCGATGCCAACGTGAAAAAAATCACCCAGCACATCAGCAAAAAGGTGAGCGACAAATTGAACGAATTGTTCAAAGCAGATCGTGCCGATTTCGATGGCAAATGGGAGTATTTGGATTTGTTTGTGAAGTATGGCATGGTGGCCGATGAAAAATTTGCAGAACGCACCAAAGACATCTGCTTACTCAAAACCACCGATGGAAAATTGAACACCATCCAAGAGTGGATTGATCACGCGAAAATCAACCAAACCGATAAAAACGGAGAAACCGTCATTCTATATTCTACCGATGTGAACGTGCAGCACATGAACATCAAGGCGGCCAAGGACAAAGGCTACGAAGTGGTGGTGTTGAACGGTCCGTTGGATACCCACTTCGCCGGATGGTGCGAAGGCAAATTTGAGAAAGTGAAGTTCCGCTGTGTAGATGGCGGTCCGATGGATCAATTGATTGAAAAAGAGGTGACCATCGAATCTGTTTTGAGCGAAGAACAACGCAAGACCTTGGAAGACAGTGTGAAATCTGTGGTCAATGAACTTGCCTTTGATGTGAAAATTGAATCGTTACCCCCGCAAGATGATTTCATTTCGGTGCACCGCAATGAGTGGGAACGCAGAATGGAAGACATGGCCAAGATGGGCAATGGATTTCCATATGGCAACATGGGACTGAACAAGCAAACCATGGTGGTAAACACCAATCACGCCCTGGCGAGCAAGGTTCTGAATAAAGAGGGCGATAGCAGAAATGAGTTGTTGCAATATTGCATGGACTTGGCGATGCTTCAGCGCGGTCAGTTGCAAGGAGAATCTTTGGAGCGCTTTGTGAAGAAGGCCCAAGGCTTCATCATGGATTGATTATTTTATAACCAGTGTAAACAAAAAAAGGCCCGCTTTCGCGGGCCTTTTTTGCTAATCTATACATTCAAAGACTTAGTCTTTGTCTGCCTGAGTAAGAGCGTAGATAACCAAACCGAATCCGATTTTGTTTACTGCGTCACCGATGTTGTAAACAACATCCATCACACGAGTGTCTGCGCTGAAAGTGATACCGAACAAACCACCTGGAGTTCCCAAGATGTAGCCCAATGGGTAGATAGCCCAACCAACCAATACGAACCAAGCCAAAGTCTTGGTTGCTTTTGCTACTGCTGGACCTGCACTGTTTGCCAATGCAGCAACTTCTCCAAACCATACCAAGTATGCAATGTAGAAATAAGCAGCACCAGAAAGAACACCCCAAAGAACGCTTGACTCACGCCATACAGCTTCTCCGAAATAACCAGTTACCAACATTACTACAGAAGCGAAAATCAACTTCCACAACAATCCTTGCTTGGCACCAGCCTTTTTAGTGATAAGGTAGAATTCAACACACATCAAAGGAACTGTCAACAACCAATCCACGTAACGGAAGAAAGTGGGTGATGTTTGGTGCTCCATGAAGAATCCGCGCATGTAGTAGTAGTGCACGGCAGCGATGAAGGTAATCAAACCTGATACAAACATAGAAGTTCTCCAACGCTCTGCAACATTGCGCATTTCGAAGAAGAAGAAAACAGAAGCCGCCATCATTGCCATAGTACCTACGAAGAAGGTAAAAGCGATGTAAGACGGGAGAGAGGTTCCTGATAGTAACTCTAGCTCACTGCCAGATGCTACTGTGTTTAGTAATTGTGTAACCATTTGATTTAGATTAGTTTAGTTTCGACAATGTTAAACACAATAGATTGAAAAATGTGTTAAAAATTCTTAAATAAAATTGGTTGTTTCAACAAATAAAACGATTGCGTTTGATTGTAAAAATCACCTCATTGCCTTTATTTGCTGAATTCTTCATCACTTTAAGTCATTGAAAATCATGTTTTTTGTTATGGATTTTAACCATAACTATTAGACGAAATTTTGTCGTAAAATCTTACCAATTCCAAAATTTTATCAAAAAACCAACCCAAAAAGGGCTCATCTCACGACCAAATCCATCGAAAAAAACCAATTTTTCTACACAAGTGTTTAGTTTCTCGACAAAGTTCCTTCACAAAAACCCATTGATTTTCAACTGAAATCTTGAAAATTTCACTGTTTTTCAGGACACCAAAACCGCCTAATTCGGATTGATTCTTACCAACCCCGTATTTCAATCAACGGCGCAATCGCCTGAGACGTAACCGCCTTGACAAATGCCGAATAGTCCTTCAGCATGAATGCATTGATTCGTTTCACCACCAAATCGGTCTCTCGCTGTGCAGTTTTCAACGCCACGACGCAGTTTTCACCGGGCATTTCATTGCTCTCTATCAATCCATAAGCTGTCTGCAAATGATCCATTAAGCGAATGGTGGCCTCTTCATAGGGACGGAAATCGGCGGGCAACATATAAAGCAATTTTAACGCAGCAACGCTATCCAACAATGGACGCTCGAACTTCTTCAATTTCGCTTCCGCACTATCGCTGAGGTATTTCTGATTCACCCACACACCCACGGTCTTCTCCACCTCTTTTAATCCCTCAAAAGCCAACCTCGCACGCTCGATGGTCTTCTTAAGGGTATCGAGCATCTCCCGCTGTTTGGCATCGCCCAGGGCATTGTATGCAAATCCCTGCGGCGTGCGTACTTGAATCCAAACAGAATCGGCTGCTTTACCCCCAGAAATCACAAGCTTATATTTTCCTGGAGACACAGTTCTTCCTGCGGGTATCCCGTCATCGGGCTTTGGTGTTTGGTGCGATGGCCAACGGAACCCGTCTTCCACCATTCTATAGGGCACCCTGTAGTAACCCGAACTATCAAACGAAAACTTGTGGGTACGAATCAATTTGCCTGACTCGTTGTATACCTTGCCTACACAATCCAACTTCTTCCACTCGCCTGTCACTGCATCCTTGTCTGTGCCAATTTTCAAATCAATTTGAGCACCATAAGGCTTGTTCGCTGCACTCCAAGCCTCATCCGCCGCAAACCTCGCTCCGCTCGGTTGCCTATACCTTGCAAGAACTCCGTCGCCGGCGTGCAAAATGTCTACGTTCACTCCACTTGTTACAACCGCCGGCGCTGTCAATGATTTTCCGGCCCAACTGCGCAACACTGCAATGTCATCGAATACCCAAATACCCCGACCAAACGTCCCCAAAACCAAATCGCGCTCACGCGCTTGGATTTTCATATCCGCCACCGGCACACTGGGAAAACCTTTCCACTTTTTCCATATCAAACCGCCATCCACACTCACATACAAACCATGATCCGTGCCCAAAAACACCAATCCTGTCGCCTCGGCATCTGGCAATACACTCAATACATACCCCGTTACCTTGTCGCCCTTTCCCTCCTTATTGCCAAAACCATCCGCACCCACTTTGCGCGTCCAACTCGCCCCATAATTCACGGTGTGATACAAATATGGCGCCCAATCGTTCTGACGGTAATTGTTCACCACCACCCAAGCCTCGGCAGCATTCTTCGGATTCGTCCAAACATAAGGCACCCAAGCCCCAGGGGCATCCTTTGCAATCATCCCACCAACGAACGTCCAAGTTTTGCCACCATCGCGCGTGACATGAACCTTGCCATCATCGGTGCTCACGTACACCACATTTTTATCAGCAGCCGATGGGGCAATTGCCAAAATCGTGCAGTGGTTCTCCGCTCCCGTAGCATCAACCGTTAGCCCCCCACTTTTGGCCTGCTCTTGCTTCTTGGGGTCGTTGCTGGTTAAATCCGGCGAAATCACACGCCACGATTTTCCATTGTCCGAGCTGTAGTGCACGTACTGACTGCCGTAGTACAATCCGTTTGCGTTGAAAGGATCAACCGCCATAGCCGCGTTCCAATTGTATCGCAATGGCTTCCCCTCAGGATGTTGCGGTTTGATGTAGGTTGACTGATGCGTAATTCTATTCCAATGATAGACATTTCCCCCCTGATACATCGCATAGCCCTCACCCGGTTTCCCCGGAATCGGTGCCACATCAAAGCCATCGCCAAACAGCACCTCCTGCCATTCACTGTTTTTGATGCCGCCCTCTATCCAATGGTAGGCTGGACCAAACCAACTGCCGTTATCTTGCAATCCACCATATACATTGTATGGCTCCTGGTCATCAACATCCACATGGTAAAACTGTCCGACAGGAATATTCTCAGCATATCGCCAATTCTGCCCACCGTCATAGGAAATATTCAAGCCGCCATCGTTTCCGTTAATGATATATTTCGGATCATCAGGATGCACGTAAAACGCATGGTGATCGGGATGGATATGTCCCCAATCGGCCAAAATATCCCAATGTTTACCCCCATCCTCGCTGCGGGCGATCTGACTCCAAATGCTGTAAACGCGGTTTTCGTTGCTGGGGTCTACATACAACTCTGCATAATAAAAAGGCCTGTTCCCCGCATTGCCCTCTGTACTAACTTTATACCATTGGTCCCCCCCATTATCGCTGCGATAAACGCCAGTCTCTGAGGATTCGATGAATGCATAAACCCGGTTGGGTGAAGATGCAGCCACGGCCAAACCAATTCTACCAATATCGCCTTTGGGCATCCCTTCTTTCACGCCGCTGCGCTTCCAGGTCTTGCCACCATCATATGAAATATACAACCCACTGCCAGAAGGATCTCCTTTTTCAGGCCCCTTCTTTTCAGCTCCATTTACGGTTGACGCTTTGCCACTGCGGAACGTCCATGGTTTGCGCTCAAAATCCCACATCGCTGCATACAATTTTTGGGGATTCATGGGATCGATTACCAACTCTGCACAGCCCGTTGTCGCATTTACGTACAAGACTTTCTGCCAACTCGCTCCACCGTCATCAGAGCGATACACCCCGCGATCAATATTTCCACCCCACACTGAGCCCATCGCCGCAACCCACAATTGGGCGGGATTTTGTGGATTTATCACAATACGATGAATGGTTTTTGTTGACTCCAAACCCACACACTTCCACGTTTTTCCGGCATCAATGCTCTTATACAAGCCTTTGCCACTGTTGTGACTGTTTCGAGGATTGCCTTCTCCAGTACCTACATAAACAACACTGGGATTCAACGGGTCCACGGCAATGGAACCGATGCTCTGCACATCCATTTCATCAAAGATGGGCGACCAGCCGATCCCTCCGTCGTTACTCTTCCAAACACCTCCACTGGCAGTTCCCGCGTAAATCACATTGCGATTGACCGACTCCAAAGCCCCTTTTCTGGGCATGGCAAGGGCCGTAACCCGTCCGCTCATCGCACCCGGACCGATATTGCGCTTGGGGATGTGTCGCATCACCGCCTCAAACTCACTGGATTGATTAGGCGCGGACACAGTCGTTTGCGCTTTTACATCGCCCAGAAAAATCGCCCCTAACGCCACGGTCAAACCCAAGGCATGGTTGTTTATGCGACCCATGAATGTGGTCATACTCGAATTGATTGCATCGTGCATTTTTCAAACCTACGAAATACAGACGCAGTTGGCAACATCACCAAACACATTCTACCGCAATATGCTGCCCTTTTATCGAACAAAATCGGGGTCGCCGTGTTAATCGTTCTATCTTTGCAGCTCCAAACGCCTCCATGTTCAAACAACAGATTACCGCTTTTATCTTTTTTACACTCTTTTTCCTCGCATTGGACACCTATGTTTGGCAGGGCATCAAAACCATCACGCCAAATTGGAGTCAACGCGCCAAGAGTATTTTGAAATGGAGCTATTGGGGATACACCGTTTTTACTTTTGTCTTCTTCTTGTTGGTGCGATTTCAGTTCATTCCATTGCCAGCGGCCGTGGTAAAATTGCTATCAGCCATCGCCTTTGCCATCGTCATTGCCAAGTTGTTCTGGGTGGTTTTCCTGCTCATCGATGATATTATTCGGCTGTTTCGCTGGATTTACCAGTACTTTTTTACTGATTTGGAAAGTGCGCCCGACAGACCCAGTGGCATATCCCGATTAAAGTTCCTACAGTATACAGGCCTCGCCGTAGGTGCCGCCTTCATTGGAACGGCTGTATGGGGTATATTCAAAGGCGCCCACAACTACACCATACACCGCAAGAAAATCAAATTGGCCGGACTGCCTGAGGCCTTCAAAGGGCTGAAAATTTTGCAGATATCAGACATCCATTCGGGTAGTTTTTGGGACCGCGAAGCCGTTGCACAAGGCATCAAACTCATCAACGAACAAAAAGCCGATGTGGTCTTCTTCACTGGCGACATTGTCAATGACCGCTCAGAAGAACTCGTTCCTTGGATGGATCTTTTCTCCCAAATCAAAGCACCCCTGGGTGTTTTTTCTACCCTTGGCAACCACGACTATGGCGATTATGTGCCCTGGCCTTCTGCTGCCGCCAAAAAGAAAAACTTGGAAGACCTCATCTCTTACCACAAAGAAATGGGCTGGGACATTCTCAACGATGAACATCGGGTATTGGAGAAAGACGGACAAAAACTGACCATCGTTGGCGTGCAAAACTGGAGTGCGAAAGCGCGGTTCCCGAAGTACGGTGATCTTGAAAAAGCCCTCGAAGGCGCACCCAAAGACACCGTGAAAATTTTATTAAGCCACGATCCATCGCATTGGCGTGAGCAAGTGGTGGGCAAACAAACCGACATCGCCCTTACGTTCGCGGGACACACCCATGGTATGCAGTTTGGCATCGATTCAAAATTCTATCGCTGGAGTCCCGTCAAATACGTGTACAAAGAGTGGTTAGACCTCTACACAGAGAAAGACCAGCACCTATATGTAAACCGCGGATTTGGCTATTTGGGATATCCCGGCAGAATGGGTATCTACCCCGAAATTACCGTGGTTACCCTGGCGTAATTTCCGAAACCAGCCTCGTTTCAATCACCTGAGTCCTAAGGTAGCCAAGTAGGATTACTGGCTGGACCCTCTAAGTCAATTGTAGATGTATTCAAACTTGCCGGGAGGCAACATCACCCAAACGGTACCCAAATCGTCTTGAACCAACTTAGTATCATTGAACGTTTGAATGCCACCCACTTGGCCAACGAAGGTTTTACCGGTCTTTAAGTTCGCGGGACGCACCCCATCGGTAAAACTCAATTCCACGGCTTGGATGCTTTTACTGCGATTGAATACGGCATAGACAATCTCGCCAAAATACTTGCGCTGAATGATCAGTACATCGTCGGAAAGTGTCGTAACCTTCATATCACCATAAGTCATCGCCATGTGGGTTCTGCGGAATTGGGCCATTTGTGCTACGAGGGTTCGCTGCTTCTTTTCTCTGTCCGATAGTCCCATCACAGTGTCCACTTTGTTTTTGGGATCTGCATTTGAACCCAAACCGCGGTCGAAGCGCATCATTCTGCGACTGTCGGGATCATTGGCTCCCGGCATTCCAATCTCGTCGCCGTAGTATATCACAGGGATGCCAGGGATGGCAAAATTAAACGCCATCATGCTCAACAAACGGTCGTAAGCCTGGGTATCGCGCACTTGGATGTTGCGGTCCCAACCCGCTTGCTTGCTATCTTCTCCTTCTTTCATTGAACCATCGAGGATGGAAATAATGCGGGCTTTGTCTTGATTGCCCGATACATTGCCCATGGTGTGGTGGGCGCCATACCATTTTTTGGAATCGTTCAGGGTTTGCGCAAGCTGTTTACAGCCCCCTTGTCCTTTGAAAGTACTCACCGCAGCATCGTACATGTTGAAGTCGAACTGCGCATCGAGCATCCCGCTACCAAGGTATGAGCTGATGAGTTCTGGGCTACCGTAGGTTTCGCCAATTTGGTAATAGCTGCGACGCTGGGGGATGGATACTTCGGTTTTAATCTTGTAGGTGAGCGCGCGCCAGAAGGGGTCTGGTATGTGCTTGGTGGCATCGTGACGGAAACCATCCACATCGAAATTCTTGAACCACCAAAGGGCGGAATCGGTAAGGGCGTTAACCACTTCGGGTTTGAAGTAGTTGAATGTGGGCATGAAGTCATCGAACCAGGTGGTTAGCCGATATTCATCCCAACGCTCGGTGTTCTTGGATCCATCGGGCAAATACAGCGGGGTAAACCACGAGGGGTATTGTTTGTAGAGGGGGTGTTCTTGGTGGATGTGGTGTGCCACATAATCCAAGAAAATGTTGATGCCGTATTTGTGGGCCGTTTCGATGAGCTGTTTGAGTTCTGCTTCTGTGCAAAATCTGGGGTCCGTGGCGCGGAGCGCCACGGGCCAATACCCGTGATAACCACTGAATTTGGTTGCCGGGGTTTTTGTCCACTGTCCGTAAGGACCCTCCGGATTCCGCACCACAGGCGAGATCCATAAACTGTTTACGCCCAACTCCGTAAAAAATCCTTCCTCAATCTTTTTGGTGATACCCACCACATCGCCGCCGTAGAAATCCACCTTTGGGTCCACATCAGGTCGGTTTAAAGGCCTGTTGTTCTCCTTCTTTCCATCCACAAAACGATCAATCATTGGATTGTACATCACCATTGTGCGGGGATCCTTGCGGTCACCGAATTTGCCCATGTCGTAGATTACACGTCCAGCCGCCAATGGTACCAACACCTCATTACTCACCCCTTCATAACTGCCAATCCAAACGCGGATATAACTTCGATGTGCTTGCCAAGCCGCCTTGGGCACCGCAATCTTGATGATGCTTTCGCCCGTCATGGGATCATACTCGCCGTCACCCACTTCCAATCGCTGGTTCTGCCACATCGCCAACACCGCATTGTATTCACCTTTGCCAAGGCCCATCATGTTTTTGGTGCTCACAAAAATCTCTGTGGGAATTTCTGCATTCCAATAATCACCCGGTTGAGGCGAAGTATAAGAAGTACGCAACTGCAAATCAGCTGTAGACACCATGAAGGTAGAATTGAATCCCCCCATGCCATTGCCCACCGAATCTTTGTTGTTTGGGTCCCGGATTTCCTTGGTCTCCAAATTCCATTTGCCAGCATACGATACCACAAATACATATTGATGGCTGCCCGGTCCTACCCATGTGCTACCCACCCAAGTGCCTTGCGTTTTATCTGAGGGATCCTCCTCCCAGCGCAGCGATAAATTGTTTGCATTCCACGCGTTGAATGTGCCTTTGACTTTCACAGCGCTATAGGCATAGGTCTTGGTCTTCCATCGAAACTCGCGAAGAACTTTTTCTGATTTTCGCACCGGTACCGTGGTGCTCTTGCCCGCACTCCAAATTTGAAAGTACTGCAATGCCGATTCCTTACCGTAGTTGTCGCCCTCCCACCACAATTGCATGGAGTCACAAATAGACCCCTTCACTGAAAGGGAATCTGCCGATCCGCGATTCCATGAAAAACGCAAGTTGGAGATACCCGCACCCGGAAAATTCTTGGGCACCGTGATGCTGTCGATGGCCGATACATAAGGAAAATAATCGCCCAGCCACACCCAGGTTTTTCCAGGCTGAAGCGTTACCATGTTGTTTAAGCCCAACGATGGATCGTTGATCTCGATCGGACTTTTCCTCGCCGATGGAACCACCATCTGCTTTTCGGCCGACTTGTTTTTTCCTTTGCCCGTAGCGATTTGCTCCTGCTGCTCAGAGCCCTTTGATTTTACTTTGGGGGTTTTGGCTTTGTTGCCTTTTTGCGCATTCGCCGTCAGCGCAAAAAGGCAGCTGATTCCGACAGTAACAAACAACTTTTGCATGGTATAAAGTGTAAAATTAACACTTAGCCACCACTATCGCACAAAGACCTTTACACTTTTTCGCGCACCATTGGGATAGACATATTGCAACAAATACATTCCTGTTGCTGCGGGTTTTACAGTCTCGGGATCGCCTTGCATCAACAACCTGCCTTGTAGGTCGAACACCAACAATTGACATGGAATTCCCATTGTTTCGCGCCACGCAGGCTCCAAGCTTTCTACACCTACCCAAACCTTGAAGTCCATGGAGAACTTGGCCCAAACTGGATAATGATCCGAAGTGTTCAACCGGTAACTTGCTATGTAACTATCGCCCACCATCACACCGCTTTGGTTCGACAGAAAATTATCCTTCAGCGAAGCCGTTACGCACATATGGTCTATCATCTCTGAATAACTCGCCGTGCTTTTCTGCTTGGCCAAACTGAGGCGATACGAAGGAAACACATAGTTGGTATCTGAGCGCCAAGTCAAAAATGGACTTGCTTTTCCGCTGACAATGGATGCATCCAAATCATCGTTCCAATCGCCAAGAACCATCCCTTTCCATGATTTTTTGGGATCCAAATAATTCTTCAATTCCTCCGCTGCTTTCTCCCTACGGCTGTAAGATGTGAGTTTCTCGGATGTTGAGCCCGTATTCGCCTTTAAGTGAATTACCCAAAAATACAGTGTGTCTTTTTTGCTCCCCCACTGCGATTCCAAAGCCACTTCCAATGGAAAGCGACCACTGGCAAATTCATAATCAAATGCCAACAAAATGGACTTGCTATACAACAAACGAAACATCGATTTCTTGTACATCAACGCCGTTTTCTGGGTTTGGGTATAGGTAGTAATGACTGCGCCATACTGCGGCAAATTGGCTTGCAGTTTCGCCCAATATCCTGGATTCGAAATCTCACACAACCCCAACACATCGAGGTCCATGTTATTGATAACCTCTGTAACATTTTTCAATTGGGTTACTTCATTGCTCGGCCCATTCAAACTATCCCCAAACCACTCAACATTCCAGGTACCCACATCCAAAGTGGTATCCGAACCAATTTTCGGCACCTGTCCAATTGCCGGAAAGGCAATCAAGCCAAACAACAATACAAGAAATTTCTGAAAATCCTTCAAGCCCGCCATCCCCTCAGCAATCAATTTCTCCGGTCAAATCCCCAATGCAATTTGCTGCGCAAAGTATCCAAAAAGTGAATGTTGGAAAGGCGCAACAAATTCAATTTGTGATCTGCCTTGCGAATGGCCATATTCACCTCTCCGCTAATGCTCTGACTTCGTGCATCCATACTCGCCAAATAACTGCTCGCACGTCCTTCAATCTCAAAGCTGATCACAACATCATCACTCACAACCACTGGGCGAACATTCAAGTTGTGCGGGGCGATTGGCGTAATCACAAAACTGTCGCTTTTGGGAAAAATAATCGGGCCGCCGCAACTCAGTGAATAGCCGGTGCTACCAGTAGGAGTTGAAATAATCAGCCCATCGCTCCAATAACTGTTCAAAAACTCACCATTCAGATAGGCATGCACCACAATCATGCTTGATGTTTCCTTTTTATGGATGACAAAATCGTTGAGCGCAAAATTGTAATCAAACAGGGGATGAGAAGAATCCAACTGTAACAGACTTCGCTGTTCAATGCTATAATTCCCCTTTTCAATATCATCCAATGCATGTTGCAAATTTTCCAATTGCACATCGGCTAGAAACCCCAATCGACCTGTATTCAGCGCCAAAATAGGCACCCCCGTATCGCGCACAATGCTCAGCGTATCCAAAATGGTACCATCGCCACCCACGCAAATCAATACATCAGCCATTGATTCACCTTTCACAAAGTGGTCAAACACCCTTACCTGCATACCACTTTCAATGTTCATATGAACATGATCCTCCAAGGAGGGCGGCAACCAAATCTCATGGCCACGCAATGCCAGGGCCTTCAACAATTCTCCAAAGCCCGATTGGTGCTTGGGGTCACGAACAGATTTGGCGTAAACGGCTATTCTCATGGTTATATGGCGTGTGAAAACGAAACATTAAAGACCAACCGACCAAGATTGGCATTGTAACTACAATCAAACCGGGCCAATGCATCATAGTAACACAATAGGTCTATACCGGTTCCCACCGACATCAATGTTTGATTGCTCATGGGGTTTCGGTCAATTTGATATGGCGACAATGTTCGTCCCACATCTGCAAAGATATTGAACCAACATTGAATTGGTACTTTTTCGTAGGCGCTTGGCAAAAAACGCAACTTTAGCGATCGCTGATCACCCAATAATTGATAGCGCCACGCCGCCTTCCCCAAGGCCACACCCGCACCGTCAAAGACAAACGCTTCATAGCCCCGCACGTACTCCATGCCATAGCCCATTTGTCGCTGAAGGATATAACCCAAGGTGCCAAAACGATAGCGCATTTGCGCCAAAACAGCCAACGAAGTATGGGTTCCCAACGTGTAAAACCCACGGTACTTTGAATCAAGTTCACCATACGGTTTGGCGATGTTGTTACAACGCTGCAAACCACCTGATACCCCCGCCTTCCATTCAGACCCTTTGGTGGGATAATTGGCTTGATTGCGCGTATCCCGAATAAACCCAAAACCAATGAATGGGTATATTGCTTCCAATCCTCGTATTGGCTGTTCACCACCCCTAACGGAGCGATGAAATACTGAGGATTGAGGGCTTCAATGTCTTGCGCAGCATAATCCCTGGCAAATTTGTAACGCACAACACCTTGCCATTTGTATTCAAAGCGCCTCTTGTATTCGGCGATGCCTATCAGCTGTTCTTGCTGTCGAATACCCCAGTGCTCTTTGATGACAACCTGGTTGTTTTCACTATTTATCCAAGCCCGTCTCGACCGCATATTATCCAAGGAAAATTTCCAAGCATTGCAATTTTTGTACTTGAGGAATGGTCGCTGAAAACCAAATCCATCCGCAGCCATAAATCCTTTGGCTTGCCGAACGAAAAATCCACCTTGCTGTCCCAAAATGTTGTTGACATAAACCGTGGCCCCAATGCTCAATCGCTGAATATCCCTATTTTTCCACCACTCACTGAAATTCCTATCCAAAAATCCACCCTCTGGTTTCACCCAAATATACCAACGCTCCACCACATGAACATTCAAGGTGTCACCGATTGAATTCTTGGTAATTTCTACCCAGTTGAACAGTTTTGTCGACTCCAAACGCATGCGCCAAATACCCAGTAAGGAATCGCTGTAGATAAGTGGTTGGTCTTTGGTAAATCCAAGTTCTCGCTCAATGATCGATTCTTTTGTTCGCACATTCCCATCAACGACAACTGCCCTAATTTGCGCGTGCAAGGGCAAAACACTTAAGATAATGATGGTCAGTATTACGAACTTAATCGTTCGCATGACGATTCAATATCAAAAAATCAAAAGAGAACCGATGTCGTTCATCAACCCCATGGTGTTCTCTGAAGCCTTCCTGCCATTCAGCTTCCGTCCATATGGGGAAGAACGTATCCGCCTGCTCGAAACTGGCTTTGACCAATGTGAGGTATAAACGGTCGGCAAACGACAAGGCTTGTTTGTATATCTCACCTCCACCGATAATCATAATTTCAGGCTCACCCACAATGACTTCTCCTGCCTCCAACGCTTGGGTT
>JACCDW010685322.1_pt1 | contig 14159 bp, 15 predicted proteins | sample 7449781 | NCBI WGS metagenome assembly JACCDW01 (sample SAMN15323449, study PRJNA562643) | freshwater metagenome | isolation source: river surface water | place: USA:Blue River Watershed | collected 2017-08-18 | reverse complement strand
TCCAGAGCGACCTGCTCGATGCCTTGGCGACGCGCCTGACCATACCGCTGGCGGCGCTCGATGCCACCACCCGCATACCGACCGCGCTTTGCCCCGTCATCACGGTCAAAGGCAAGCGCCTGCATGCACTTGCCCACTATGCGGCGCCCTTGCCTGCCAAAGTCCTGCGGCGTCCTGTCGACAACGTCGCAGCGCAGGCATCTGCCTTGGTGTCTGCGATGGACACAGTGATGTCTGGCATCTAGTCAGCTTTCTTGGCGTACCACCTTCACATCCGAAGGATCAGCGGGGTAAGCTGCATCAGGTTCGAATCCCTGATCTCACCCAAAACAGGGAGTCTGAAAACTGAGCAAGTTAGTTAAACAATCTCTTCTGGGCGACCAAGCACCTGCTGAACACGCGCCTTCGGGCGCGTTTTTGTTTGCACCGCTGAATTTCCACACCACCAAACCTTGACTCGCCCTGCGGCAGTCAATGCTCGGGTACGCTTCATGCGCTGCGAGCAAGTTTGCTTTGCCAACGCTGCGGTCAGCGCTCAAACTGCTGGCAAAAGCCCCTGGTCAAAATGCAATCGGCACCAACTGACACACAGACCCACCCCAGAGGAAAGCCGCCATGACTTCTCTGAACGCGCCAGATGTGAAAGCCTTGATCTTCGATGTCTTTGGCACCCTCGTCGATTGGCGAACTTGCATCGCCCGAGAGGTCGCGCAGTGGCTGGCGCCAGAAGGCATTGAACTGGACGGCTTGCGCTTTGCCGACGATTGGCGGGCCCAGTACCAGCCGGCCATGGAAAAAGTGCGCGCTGGCCTCATTCCTTTTTGCAAGCTGGACCAACTGCATCGGCACAACCTGGACATCGTCTTGCGTGCGCATGGGCTTGAGGCCGTGGCAGAAAGCACCCGGCGTGAGCTCAACCTGGCCTGGCACCGTCTGGATGCTTGGCCGGATGTGGCTGCGGGCTTGGCGGCTTTGCGACAGCGTTACCTGTTGGCGCCTTGTTCCAACGGCAACATTTCACTGATGGTGGATTTGGCCAGGCGCAATGGCTGGCACTGGGACGCCATATTGGGCGCCGAAGTGGCGCGCGACTACAAACCCAAACCCGCGGTCTACCTGGCGGCCTGCGCCGCCTTTGATCTTGAGCCGCATGAGGTCATGATGGTCGCCGCGCATTCCTCCGACCTCCAGGCCGCAGCAGAGTGCGGTTTGGCAACATGCTTCGTGGCCCGCCCTGACGAATATGGCCCGGGTGCCGGCGAAAGCGAGCCCACATGCCCCGTGGATGTCAGGGTGGGAAGCCTGCTCGAGCTGGCGCTGGAGCGCCAGCCACAGGCTCAGAACGGGTAATGCCGCGGCGTGGTCTGCATCGTGATCCAGCGCAGCTCGGTGAACTCGGCAATGCCCGCCTTGCCGCCGAAGCGCCCGATACCGCTGCCTTTGACGCCACCAAACGGCATTTGCGCCTCGTCGTGCACGGTGGGGCCGTTGACGTGGCAGATGCCAGCGTCGATCTTGCGCGCCACGTTGAAGGCGCGCGCGAGGTCGCGGCCAAACACCGAGGACGAGAGGCCGTATTCGTTGTCATTGGCGCAGGCGATGGCTTCTTCGACGCCACGCACGCGCACAATGGCCTTGACCGGACCAAAGGTTTCCTCGCGGTAGATGCGCATGGCCGGCGTGACGTGGTCGATCAGCGTGGCGGGCATCAGGGTGTTGTCGACCTTGCCGCCGCAGACCAGTTTGGCGCCCTTGGCCAGGGCGTCGTCGATCAGCGCATTGCAGTGCTCGACGGTGGGCATGCCGATCACGCTGCCCAGCACCACTGGCTCGGGCTTGCGCGGGTCACCCAGCGGCAGGTTGCGGGCCTTGTCGGCAAAGCGGCGCACAAATTCGTCAGCGATTTTTTCGTCCACCACCAGGCGTTCGGTGCTCATGCAGATCTGGCCGCTGTTGGCAAAGCAGCCAAAGGCCGCAGCGTTGACGGCATCGTCGATGTCGGCATCGTCGAGCACCACCATGGGCGCCTTGCCGCCCAGCTCCAGCACCACCGGCTTGATGTATTTGGCGCAGGTCTGCGCGATGATGCGGCCCACTTTGGTCGAACCAGTGAAGTTCACACGGCGCACCGCCGGGTGGGCCACCATGGCCTCGACCACGGCCCCGGCGTCGGCCGGTGCGTTGGTGATGTAGTTGACCACGCCGGCCGGAAAGCCCGCTTCCTGAAACGCCTCGACGATCAGCTGGTGGGTGCGCGGGCAGTTTTCAGAGCCTTTGAGGATCACGGTGTTGCCACAGGCCAGCGGGGTGGCGATGGCGCGCACGCCCAAGATCACAGGGGCGTTCCAGGGCGCGATGCCCAGCACCACGCCGGCTGGCTGGCGCACGCCCATGGCCAGGCTGCCCGGCACATCCGAAGGGATCACTTCGCCGGCCACCTGCGTGGTCAGGGCTGCGGCCTCGCGGATCATGCCGGCGGCCAGGAACACGTTGAAACCAGCCCACATGCCGGTGGCGCCGGTTTCGGCCGGCACCGCCTCGACGAATTCGGGCGTTTTGGCCTCGAGCTTTTCAGCGGCTTTGAGCAAGAGCGCACGGCGCTCGCTGGGGCCGGTCTCGCTCCAGGTTTTGAAGGCCTCGGCAGCGGCTTCCACGGCCAGCACCGCATCGGCCGCCGAGGCCGCAGGCGCGCGTGTGGCCACGGTGCCGTCGAGCGGATTGCGTCGCTCGAAGGTGGCGTTGTTTTCGGCACTGACTTTCAGGCCGTTGATCAGCATGGACAGATCGGACATGGTCGGACTCCTTGGAGAAAAAATGGAATTCAGGCGGGCACAGCAGCGCGCCGCACAGCCTGTGCCGCAGAGGCGGTGTCGCTGGAGGGGTCGCCCAGGTAGGCCTCGCGGATCACGCTGGAGCGGGCCAGCAGCCGCGCATCGCCGTGGGCGACGAGTGCGCCGCGCTCGAGCACATAGCCCCTGTCGGCCACGGCCAGGGCCTTGCGCACGTTTTGCTCCACCATCAGCACGGTGGTGCCCGCGTCGGCAATGCGCCGCACGATCGCGAGCAGTTCGTCGACCATGCGCGGTGCCAAGCCCAGCGAAGGCTCGTCCAGCATCAGCAGACGTGGCGCCGACATCATGGCGCGGGCGATCGCCACCATTTGCTGTTCACCACCGCTCATGGTGTCGGCCAGTTGTTCGCTGCGTTCGCGCAGTTTCGGAAAATCGGCCAGCACCGCCTGCAGGCGTCGCTCGCGTTCGGCGGCAGGCGCCAGCCAACCGCCCAGCTCCAGGTTCTCGCGCACCGTCATCTGGGCAAACAGCTGGCGGCCTTCGGGCACCAGCGCGATGCCAGCCTGCACGATCTCGTGGGTTTTCTCGGGCAGTTCTTCGCCATTGAGCAACACCTCGCCGCGCAGGGGGATTTGCGCCGTCAGGGCCTTGAGCAGCGTGGTCTTGCCAGCGCCGTTGGGGCCCAGCACCACCGTCAGGCCGGGGCGCACCTCCAGGCTCAGGTCGCGGATGACTTCAAAGCTGCCGTAGCCGGCCGAGAGCTGGCGCACGCGCAGGTGTGCCAGGCCGCTGCCGCCAAGCACAAAGGGTTGGGGGCGGTACCACATCATGCGAGGCCCTCCTGCGCATCGGCCATTTCATCGCCCAGATAGGCGTCGATCACTTCGGCGTTGCGCACCACTTCCGACGGTTTGCCGTCTGCGATCTTGCGGCCCTGGTGCAGCACGATGACCCGTTCGACATGGCGCAGCAGCACTTTGACAGCGTGCTCGATCCAGATGACCGAGAGGTCGAGTTCATCGCGCAGGCGGCGGATCAGACGGGCCATGTCTTCAACCTCGATTTCCGTCAGGCCGGCGGCCACCTCGTCGAGCAGCAGCAGGCGCGGTCGTGTGGCCAACGCCATGCCGATCTCCAGCAAGCGCTGCTGTGACGGCGTGATGGCAGCCGCGGGCAGGTCGGCCAGGTGGGCCAGGCCGATCAGCTGCACGATGCCGTCTTCGTTGCGCAGGGCCCAGGGCACGCCACGCTCTTCGCCCCACAGCAGGTATTTACGAGGGCGGCGCCCGGCAAAGCGCAAGCCAAAGCGGATGTTCTCGCGCACCGCAAGATCGGCAAAGACGCGCGGCGTTTGGAACGTGCGTGCCAGGCCCATGGCGGCAAAGCGCTGTGGCGCGGCACCTGCCAGCGACCGGCCCTCGATGGCCAGCTCGCCTGCGCTGAGCGCGGTGACGCCGGAGATCGCGTTGAAAAAGGTGGTCTTGCCTGCCCCGTTGGGGCCCATGATGCCGACCAGCTCGCCGCGGCGGATCTCGGCGCTCACGCCGTCGACCGCGGTCAGGCCACCAAAGCGCACAGTCACGCCCTGTGCGCGCAAGAGCAGGGGTTCAGAGGCCGACAATTCTGTTCTCCCTGGCCTTGCGCTTGTCGCGGGCCTTGTCACCGCTCCACTCGTAGCGGCGTGCTTTCCACCAACTGCGTGCGTCTTGCCACCAGGCCTTGAAGGTTTGCCAGCGCAAAGAGGCCAGCCCCCCGGGCAGGTAGAGCACACACAGGATCAACAAAATGCCCAAGGTCATCATGTAGACCTGCGGCGCCTGCAGGCGCAGGGTTTCGGCCAACACGCTGAAGACGATGGCGGCGATCAGCGGTCCCCAAATCGTCATGGCGCCACCGATGAGGGCGATCAGCACCGTCTGGAAACCGATGAAAGGGTTGAACGCGGTGTGGGGGTCGATGTAGGTCCAGCGCACCGCCATGGCCGCGCCCACGCCGCCGGCAATGGCCGCCGTGAAGGCAAAGCCCGCCACCTTGACCAGGCGCGTGTTCACCCCCAGCGTCTGCGCGCGTTGCTCGTCGCCGCCAATGCCCTGCAAGGCCAGGCCAAAGCGGGTACGCCGCAGCCCGATCGACAAGGCCACCGCCAGCACCGCCAGCAAAAGCACCGTGTGGTAGATCGTGCCCATCTCGGGCACGGTGGCCAGCACGCGGCCCACGGTGCCGCTCACGCTCTTTTCAAAATAGCTGATGGCGTGCCGGATCAGCTCGGCCATGCCAAAGGTCAGCACCGCGAAATAGGTGCCGCGCAGGTGCAGCACCGCCAGGCCCATGACCACCGCCACCAGCGTGGCCAGGCCAGCGCCCAGCGCAATCGCCTGCACCCAGGACAGCTCGCCAAGCGTGACGGCGGTGGTGTAGGCGCCGATGCCAAAAAAGGCCGAGGTCGCCAGCGAGAGGTAGCGTGAGGTGCCGCAGAAAAAGCCCCAGCTGCTCGACAAGGCCACATACATCAGGCAGGTCAGGGCCATGGAGACGGCGAATTCGCTGGCATGCGCCGGCAGGGCCAGGGCCCAGCCAGTCAGGCCAAACAGCACCAGCAGGTCGCGCCACAAAAGGGTTCGGGAATTCATTTGGCAAAAAGCCCTTTGGGACGGAACAACAACACGCCGATGAACACCACGTACGACAGCAGCGCCTTGAGCGAAGGGTTGCTGAAATGCATGCCCACCGCCTCGATCACGCCCAGCAGCAAGCCGCCGGCCAGGGCGCCGCCCATGCTGCCAAAGCCGCCCAGGGTGATGACGATCAGCGCGGTCACGGTGTAGGGCTCACCCATGGCCGGCGAGATGGTGTAGGCCATCGACAACAGGCAGCCAGCCAGGCCCGACAAGCCCAGGCCGATGCCAAACATCAGCGGGTGCAGGGTGCGGGTGTTGATGCCCACCAGCTGCGCCCCGGTGGGCGACTGCATGAGGGCACGCACGCCCTTGCCCAGCAAGGTTTTGCGCAGCAGCACCATCAGCGTCAGGCTGAACACCAGCGCCATGCCAAACACCAGCAGCTTGTTGGCGGCAAACTGGGCATCGCCCAGCGCCACCGGCTCGGTCATGAAGTCATAGCCGCGCAGCTCGCCACCCCAGAGGGCCGAGACCGCGTTTTGGATCAGGAACATCAGGCCAAAGGCCACCATCAGGCCACGCGCCTCGAAAATGTCGAGGTTGGGCGAGGTGGCCGTGAGCCGGCGAAAACACAGCCAGTGGATCACCAGGCCCAGGCCCATCAGCACCGCAAAGGACAGCGGGATCATCCACAGTGGGGACAAGCCCCACTGCGTTTGCACCATCCAGGTCAGGTAGGCCCCGACCATCAGGAACTCGCCGTGCGCGATGTTGAGGATGCGCATGAGCCCGTACTGCAAATTCAGGCCCAGCGCGACCAGGGCGTAGATGCCCCCGGTGATCAGCCCGCTGGCCAACAGCTCCAACCAGGCAGAAAAGGACACGGCTTACTTCCAGGCGGGCTTGTTCGCGTTGAGCTTGGCCGTGGCCAGCTTGGGCGGCCACACGACTTCAAACTCGCCGTTTTGCCACTGGCTGACCGTGCCCGGCGTGGCGGTGTTTTCGCTGCCCGTGAACTTGACCTCGCCGATGATGGTTTTGTGCGTGGTGTTGGCCACGTAGTCACGGATGGCCTTGCGTTCCAGCCCCACCTGTTTGACGGCGTTGGTGAGGATCTCCAACCCCGCCCAGCAGTGGCCGCTGGCCCAACGGTCGGGTTCCTTGCCACCGAACTTCTGGGTGTGGGCGTCGAAATAGGCTTTCGCGCCCGCACTGGTCTTGGCGTTCCACGAGCCCATGCCCAGCACGCCTTCGGCGCCGGCCGGGGTCATGACGTTGCGGTAGAGCTGGAAGGCCGTGCCCACCGAGGCGTAGAAGAATTTGGGGTTGAATCCCACCTCTTTGGCTTGCTTGCTTGCCAGGATGGTGTCGGGCGGGTAAGTGAAACCGACAAAGGCATCGGGGTTCTTGTCCTTGATGCTGCGCAGCACCGGCGAGAGGTCTTTGACGCCGCCGGGATAGCTTTTCTCTTCGACCAGCTGGATGCCGCTGCCTTGCAGGGCCACCTTGAGGGCGGCGTAGTTTTCCAAACCAAAGAGGTCGTCCACATAAATGCAGGCCAGGGTCTTGACGCCGTTGGCCTTGAACATGTCGACCAGCGCCTGGGTCATGGGCTGGGGCTGCTGCAGCAGCAAAAAGAAGTAGGGCAGTTTCATCTCGACCAGCTTGCGGCTGAGCGCGGTGGGCGCGAGGAAGGGGTAACCAAAGCGGTTGGCCAACGGGGCCACCGCAAAGTTGGCATTGCTGCCCCAGGGCGGCAGTACCAGATCGACCTTGTCCGAGCCCATGAGCTTCTCGTAGGTGCGCACGCAGGTCTCCACGTCGCTGCGGTCGTCGGAGCTGATCAACTCGATGCGGCGCTTGACGCCTTTCACATCGAGGCCGCCGGCAGCGTTCATCTGCTCGGCCCAGAGCAGGTAGTTGGGCTCCTGGCTGACTTGTGCGCCGCCGGTCCAGGGGCCGGTGCGCGCCATGGCATAGCCAATGCGCACAGGCTTGTCCTGCGCGCGCAGGCCCGGGGCGATGCTCACGGCACTCAGGGCGGCGGCGCCCTGGATGAGTTGTCGGCGTGTGGTCATGGCAATGTCTCCTTGGTGCTGAGGTATCGCCAGCTTATCGGCGGGCAGGGTTTGGCGCTTTGCCAGGCGTGCACTGCTTGCCTTGCGTTTTGCGCAAGCAGACCCGGGATAACCCGTAAATCCGTCTCCGGCTTTGTCAGCGAAGATGGCTGCCCCCCCAGCCTGCGGAGAAACCGATGCCTGCCAGTGTGCGTTTGTCGACCGACGATGTGAGCCCGCGCGACCGCATGGGGCAGTGGGCCGAGTGGATCACGCGGCAATTCGGTGGTCTCGATTCGGACCTGTACGGCGACAGTGTGTTCGACGGCCACATGCACACCTCGCGCGCGGGCAGCGTGATCCTGACCAAGCTCGAGGCCTCGCGCCACCGCGTTGTGCGAACGCCGCACATGGCGCGCACCACCGAGACGCCTTACCTCAAGATCGTGGCGCCCTGGCAGGGCATTGCCGAAGTTCAGCAAATGCAGCGGCAGGCACACGCAGACCGTGGTGGCTGGGTGATTTACGACACCACCACAGCCTACGAGATCGCCAACCCCGAACGCGTGGAGCACCTGGTGGTCATGGTGCCCAAAGACTTGGCCAGCCAGCGCGGCTTGCGCCTGGAAGGCCTGATGGCGCGGCGACTGGGAGCCGGCGGCATCTCGCGTGTGGCGTTGGAGACCATGCGCAACACCTATCTGGAGTTGCCTTACATGAGCGATGCGGCGGCCCAGGGGGCGGGCGATCTGATCGTGGACCTGGTGCGCCTGTCCTTGCTGGAGCTCTCAGGCCAGGAGACGGCCATGACCCAGCGCGAGGCGCTGCTCGACCGCATCCGTCACCACATTCGCAAGCACCTGCGCGATCCGGACCTGACGGTGGACAGCGTGGCCCGCGCGCTCAACTGCAGCCGCCGCCACCTCTACAACGCTTTCGAAGGACAGGGCGAATCCCTGGCCGGCTACATCCAGCGCTTGCGCCTGGAGGCTTGTGTGCGCGATTTGCAAAACGGCGATGCCCATAGCCGCCCGATCACCGACATTGCGCAATCGTGGGGCTTTGGCAATTCGTCCCACTTCAGCCGGGTGTTCAAGGAATTTCACGGCACCAGCCCCAGCGAATTCCGCATGGAGCACGTGCGCGCGAAAAAGTGAGTGCCAGCAAGGCGCTCAAGACACGGACACCATGCGTCACCGCCCAGATCACTGCGCGGTGATGTTCTTGTCCGTGGCGACCTGGTTCCAGCGCTTGTATTCATCGACCAGCCGGCTCTTCATTTGCTCGGGCGACTGGTAGGACGCCAGCGCGCCGATTTTTTCCATGCGCTCGCGCGCGTTCTTTTCGGCCAGGATGCTTTTGAGTTCCTTGTCCAGGCGTGCTCAGCGCAATCGCCTTGAGGCGGCCGCTCTGGATGTGGGGCATGGCCGCGATCAGGTCGGCGTACATGATGGGCAGCTGACCGCCGAGCAGGTCGTTCATGGCCGGGGCTGGTGTAACTCAGGTCCTGGGCTTTGGCCGCAGCGATCAGCTGCTGCAAGTCATCGACGCCGAATGACCTTGTCGGGCCAGGCGCAGGCCAGGGCACTCAAAGGGCTCAATGCGGTGCTGAATGTGCCTGCGGCACAAGCTACGCTGCAAAAGAAAAAGGCCCCACAAGGGGGCCTGGGGGCTGACCGCAATCGGTCTATCAGCCACGGCGGCGAGCGGCCGGCTTTTTGGTGGCCAGCACAGCCTTGCTTTTGACTTGCTCCACGCTGTCCTGAGCCAGCTTGGCGGCTTGCTTGGCGTGCTTGCGGGCTTCGGCCAAGGCCTTGTTGCCAGCTTCGACCGCTTGCTGCACAGCGGCCACAGCGGCTTCAGAGCCGGCGGGCGCGTTTTTCAGGGCTTGGGCCACAAGCTTGTTGACTTCGGCCTGGTTGCTGTCGAATTGGGCCTCGGCCAGCTTGACGATTTCAGCCTGGAATTTCTGGCTCAGTTCGAAAGCCTCGTTGGCCACTTCAGCAGCGCGCGCGGCAGAGGCTTCGAGTTGGCTTTGCACGTATTGGAAAACCTGGGGCAGGTCTTTGAGGCCATAGGCCGCAGACACTTGCTCTTGCGAGAATTCGGCGTGGCTCTTGCTGAGTTCAACCGCCAGTTGCGAGGCGCGCTCCACTTGGGAGATGGCCAGTTGGGCGGCCGCGTGGCTGGCTTCGCTGGCAGCGGTGAAATGGGGTTTGGCTTGGTCGAGCAGGTTTTGCATGGTGTGTCCTTGAACAGAATTTGGGGATGTGCGAATGTTAAAGGCGACATCTGCGCAATTCCATCATTCCGGACGCGATTAGAGGTGGCTCTCTATGCCGCAGGGTCCCTCGGCCAGTGGGTCCTCGGCTGCAGGCTGCGGCATGGGTTGCGAAACGCGGTTTAAAGTCTTGAGCCTGCAAACCGACTGGCGACTGACCCAGGGGCAAGCCGGTCACCTGCAAAATGGGAGGCGCTTTTGCGAGCGTCTGGCCTGATGGCTTGTTGGCGCTCCACATTCTGAGCGCCATTTTTCAATGCGAGGTGATGATGAACAGTTCTGTGATGGCGGTTTTGCTGGCGGGCTTGCTCCCCGTGGTGTGCGCCGGCATTGCCAAATGGGGCGCCAAGGGCTACGACAACCATGACCCCAGGGCGTGGATGGCCCGGCAAGAGGGACACCGTGCCCGCGCCGATGCGGCGCAACACAACAGCCTGGAAGCCTTTCCCTTGTTTGCGGTGGCTGTGGTCCTGGCCCTGCAAAGCGGCGCCAGCGAAGCGCAGGTGGCCCTTTGGGCCTGGCTGTTTGTGGCTGTGCGCATCGCCTACATCTACTGCTATGTGAGCGATCGCGCGACACTGCGGTCGCTGGTCTGGGTGCTGGGGGTGGCCGTGACGATCCGCTTGTACGTGTTGGCGGTTTGAGCGCTGGTGTCGTACGCCTGCAGGTGGGCGGGCGCAGGCGACAACTCAGACCCAGAACTGCCGCATCAGTGACAAGCCGCTGACGCACAGCAGCACGGCCATCAGGCGTTTCATCGCGGTGGCGGGAATTCGGGCGGCCAGGCGGTTGCCCAGCACCACGCCCGCGATGCTCAGCGGCAGGCCCAGCAGCCAGCGCGGTAAGAGGGCGGCGCTGTCCATCACGCCCGAGCTCAGCAGCACGGCCAGGGCCACCGAGCCGGCCAGGGCCATCACCACCGGCACGGTGGCGCGCAGTGCCTGCACATCGTCCGTGCGGCGCTGCAGCCAGGCCACCACCAGCGGACCGGCGGTGGCGAACAAGACTTCGATCAGGCCCACCAGCGTGCCCGCCAAGTGGGCCCAGTGCGCGTGTGCGGGCTGGAATTGCGGACGGGGCCGCAAGCCGCGCACAGCCACCAGCACCACATAGGCGCCCAGCGCCAGCATGAGCCAGCGCTTGTCGAGCCCGCCCAGCAGCCACAGGCCCAGCGCGCTGCCCAAGGCCATACCGGGCAGCATGCGCGAGAGCTCGGGCCAGCGCACCTGACGCAGGTTCAGGCCGCCGTGCAACAGCGATGCGGGGATGTCCAGCAAGATCGCCAGCGCCACCGTCTCGGCCAGCGGCCACTGGCGCACCAACAAGGGCACCATGACCAGCGAAGACCCAAAGCCCGTGATGCCCAGCACCACATAGCCCAGAAGGATCACGGCCAGTGGGTAAAGCCATTCATGCAGGGGCATGGCGCCGGCGCTTCAATCGGCTCGGAAGCCCGACTTCTTGACGATCGGGCCCCAGCGCCTGGCGTCGTCGACCATGGTTTTTTGCAGGTCTGCGGCCGAGCCGCCGCCAGCGTCCAGGCCCAGCGCGGCAAAGCGCTCGCGCACTTCGGGCGTGGCCAGGGCCTTGTTCAGGGCCTTGTTGATCTCATCGATCGCCGATGCCGGGGTTTTGGCGGGCGCGTACATGGCGAACCAGCCCTGGCCCACGGCGTCGGGGAAGCCTTGCTCCTTGAAGGTGGGCACATCGGGCATGACCTTGCTGCGTTGGTTGCCCGAGGTGGCCAGCACATTGACTTTGCCCGCCTTGGCGTTTTGCTGCCATTCCATCACCACGTCGATGCCGGCGGGCGCGTGGCCGCCGAGCACGGCCGACTGCAGCGCGGCGCCGCCGTTGAAGGGCACATGCACCATCTCGACATTGAGCGCCGAGCCGATCATCACGCCAAAAAAGTGCGGCAGGCTGCCGGCAGCGGGCGAGCCGAAATTGGCTTGCTGCGGGTTGGCCTTGAGCCAGGCGGCGTAGTCCTTGAGGGTTTTGACCGGGCCGTTGGCTGGCACCGCCAGGGCAAACGAGAAATCACAGACCTTGCCCACAGGCGTGAAGTCGGTCTCTGGGTTGTAGCCGAGCTTGCTGAACACCATGGGCGCGAGCACCGGCACCACGATGGGCGTGACCATGACGGTGTTGCCATCGGGGGCGGCGGATTTCAGCAACTCGGCGGCCAGACGGCCACCGGCACCGGGGCGGTTGTCGACGATCACCGGGCGCTTGAGCTCGTCTTTCATCTTGTCGGTCAGGATGCGGGTCACCACATCGATCGACACGCCGGCCGGGAAACCGACGATCACGCGCAAGGTCTTGTCGCTTTGCGCCGAGGCCGAGGTGTTGAAAAACAGGGATGCGGCCAGGGCCAGCGAGGTCAAAAGGGTTCTGCGTTGCATGGTGTTGTCTCCGTTGTGGTGGTTGAAAGGCTGCGCTGGTTTCAGGCGCAATGGTGAACGAATTTGGTCTCGAGGAAGGCTTCCATGCCTTCGGTGCCCGACTCGCTGCCGTGGCCGCTGTCCTTGACGCCACCAAACGGCGCCTCGGGCACCGAGACGCCCATGCCGTTGATGGCCAGGCTCCCGACCTCCAGGCGCTCGGACACCTGAAGAATGGCTTTGGCCGAGTCGGTGAACAGGTAGCCCGCGAGGCCATAGGGCGACTGGTTGGCCATTTGCAGGGCTTGCGCCAGATCGTCAAAGGGCGTGAGCGTGGCCACCGGGCCAAAGGGCTCTTCCTGCACGATGGGGGAGTCGGGCGACACATGGGTGAGCACGCTCACCGGCGCAAAAAAGCCCGCTGCCGGGGCGCTGCCCTGGTGCAACTGGGCGCCAGCCTGCACCGAGCGCTCGATCAGGTCGCGCACGGCCGCGATGCGCCGCGCGTTCGCCAGCGGGCCCATCTGGGTTTGCGGCGCCATGCCATCGCCCAGCACCAGTTTCTGGCAGGCGGCGGTGAAGGCGTCCAGGTAATCGGCCGCGATCGCGCGGTCCACATAAAAGCGCGTGGGCGCCAGGCAGGCCTGGCCGGCGTTGCGGAATTTGTGCGCCACCATCATGGCCACGGTTTTGTCGATGTCGGCATCGGCGCACACGATCACCGGTGCGTGGCCGCCCAGCTCCAGCGTCACACGCTTGAGGTGGCGGGCGCACAGCTGCGCCAGGTGTCGGCCCACCGGCACCGAGCCGGTGAAGCTGACTTTGCGGACGATGGGCGAGGTGATGAGCTGTTCGGACACTTCGGCGGGCACGCCATACAGCAGCTGCAGCGCGCCCTCGGGCAGGTCTTCGGCAAAGCAGGCCACCATCGCGGCCACGCTGGCGGGCGTTTCTTCGGCCGCCTTGAGGATGATCGAGCAGCCCGCCGCCAGCGCGCCGCCGATTTTGCGGGCCGAGAGCACGAGCGGAAAGTTCCAGGGCGAAAACGCCGCCACCGGCCCCACCGGCTGCTTGAGCACCTGCATCTGGCTGTGCGGCAGGCGCGAGGGGATGATGCGGCCATAGCTGCGCCGCGCCTCTTCGGCGTACCACTTGATCAGGTCGGCGGCCATCGCGCATTCGGCGCGGGCTTCGGCCAGAGGCTTACCTTGCTCGAGTGTGAGCAGCGTGGCGATCTGCTCTTGCAGGGCGCGCATGCGGGCCACGCCGCGTTCCAGGCGCGCGCAGCGCTCGAAGGCCGGCACCTGGCGCCAGGCCTCAAAGCCGCTGTGCGCGGCCTGCAGCGCGAGCGCGATGTCTTCGTTGTTGGCCAGGTGCAGCTGGTCCAGGGTTTGCGCGGTGGCCGGGTTGACGATGGGCTGCGTCAGGGTGTGGCGGCCCTGGCGCCACTGACCCTTGATCAGCAGCTGCGGCGCGCGGTAGGCGGTGGCGCTCATATGTTGCGGCCCCCGTCCACATCGAGGCAGACGCCCGTGAGGTAAGCGGCTTCGTCGCTGGCCAAAAAAGTCACGGCCGAGGCCACGTCGGCCGGGCGGGTGAAGCGGCCCAGCGGGATGCGCATCAAAAAGCGCTCGCGGTTGGCCGGTGTGTCTTCCATGCCCATGAAGTCGCCCAGCATGGCGGTCTCACCGATCATCGGGTTGACGGCGTTGATGCGCACGCCCGAGCGCGCGAATTCGAGCGCCAGGCCCTTGGTCAGGTTGATCATGGCGGCCTTGCTGCCGCTGTACCAGGTCAGGCCCGGGCCGGGTCGCACGCCGGTGGTGGAGGCCACGTTCACGATGCAGCCGCTGCCTTGCGCCACAAAGCCAGGCAAGACCGCCTGGGCCGCCCAGAACAGGCTTTTGACATTGACTTTGTAGACGCGGTCAAACTCGTCTTCGCTGACCTGCAGTGCCGGTTTGTTGCGGTGCGTTGTGCCGGCGTTGTTGACCAGGATGTCCAGGCCGCCGAAGACCGTTTTGGTC